>Ga0194056_10000043_pt1 | contig 47189 bp, 33 predicted proteins | sample SepL4413m_MetaG_FD_155458 | JGI IMG/M metagenome (GOLD analysis project Ga0194056, IMG submission 155458) | Anoxic zone freshwater microbial communities from boreal shield lake in IISD Experimental Lakes Area, Ontario, Canada - Sep2016-L442-13m | ecosystem: Environmental > Aquatic > Freshwater... | reverse complement strand
GTTGTATTCTCGCGCCGTATGCAAGAGGTCATAGGCTGCCTGAAGTCTTGCGCGGGCTTCGTCGTTATCGCCGCCACAGGCAGCCACCGCCGCGGCCAGCAACTCGCGTTCAAAGGCCGACTCATCGAGACTGTTCGCATAGCGGATGCTTACCGTGATGGTCTCGATCACGTAGTGAGAGTATCCCAAAGCGAGAAAATCGGCCGCCAAGTCGAGGTCGATCGGCGGTGGCGGGGAGTCGAGCATCGCCAGGGCTGCGGCGATCATCTCAGGCCTGCGGCTCTGTCCGCGGATAATTCGTGCCCCCAGGTGTTCGGCGTGGCTAAGCCAATCCTCAGGCAGCAGCGGTTCGGCCGTCGGCGGTAAGAGGATCAGGTGTCCGGCCGGATCGTCCGGCGGCGAGGCGGCGGCCAGCCATCGGGGCATGGATCCCGCCGCTGCCACCAGTGCGGGGTGCCAGAGGGCGGTCCAAGCCGCCAAGAGTTCTTCGGCCTGGGCAGCCGAACGCGGCTCGCTTAGGTCATCTCGCCCGCGGCACGGCAAAATAGGGGTAAGTTTATTTATCAACAAGGAGGGGGCCTATAATTATTTTGTACTTTCCGCCGGGTTTGTGGTGCGGGCGTCTCGCCTGCCTAGTTCAACCACAACATCTTGGGCAGGCGGGACGCCCGCACCACAGTTATCCGCAAACCCGGCGGAGAGCCACTATTTTGTACTCGGAGGCGCAATAAATTCGGAAATACCCCCCTTAGTATAGCGTTTGAACCCAGAATACCGAACCCTCCCCCAAATCTAGTGCGTACCTCGACGTTTTTTGGTTGACACCAGCCCTCCCTTTGCGATAAATTAGGGTTTAGAGGCAGATGGCTCTTTTTCGGTCCACTCTGGATTCGCCTTTTCGGGCTTGGGAGCCGTCAGGAACAGAGCAAGAGTGCGAAAACAGAGTCTATGCGAGTGTGCTGCGCAGCCGCGAGCCGTGCAGTCCAACCCGGGGCGTAAGGCAGCCCGGTGGTTGCCAGTCTTCTTTGGAGTATAAGCACATGGCCAAAACGAGCGCGGTTTGGGGAATTGACATAGGGCAGTGTGCCCTCAAGGCAATGCGCTGCAGTGGGCATGACGACTCCGACAAAATCACCGTCGAGGCTTTCGATTACATCGAATATCCGAAGATTCTCACGCAGCCCGATGCCAATCCCATCGAGCTTGTGGCCGACGCTCTCAAGCAGTTCCTTTCGCGGAACCAGGTCCACAACGACCGCGTGGCCGTTTCCGTCTCCGGCCAAAGCGGTTTGGCGCGGTTCATCAAGCTGCCACCGGTGGAGGCCAAGAAAATCCCCGACATCGTCCGCTACGAGGCACGTCAGCAGATTCCCTTCGATCTGAACGACGTGATCTGGGACTACCAACGGATGGGCGGCGGCAGCGAAGAATCGGGCTTTGTGCTGGAAACCGAAATTGGCCTGTTTGCCATGAAGCGAGACGCCGTATTCCGCGCGCTCGATCCGTTTGTGAAGGCGGGGATCGAAGTCGATATCGTGCAACTCGCCCCGCTGGCACTCTATAACTACGTCGTGTTTGACATGTTGCAAGACCTGCCCAGTCTGGAGACTTACGACCCCGACGATCCCCCGGAATCGATCGTTCTGGTGTCGCTGGGGACCGATTCCACGGACCTAGTGGTGACTAATGGTTTCAAGGTCTGGCAGCGTAGCGTACCACTCGGTGGAAGCCACTTCACCAAGGCCCTAACGAAGGAGATGAAACTCACCTTCGCCAAGGCCGAACACCTGAAGCGGAATGCCACCACGGCCCAGGACCCCAAGGCCGTGTTCCAGGCAATGCGGCCGGTGTTCAACGACTTGCAGACCGAGTTGCAGCGATCGCTGGGTTTTTTTACCAATCTGGACCGCACGGCGAAAATCGGCCGTGTGGTGGCCATGGGCAATGCCTTCAAACTGCCTGGGCTGCGTCGCTACCTGGCCCAGAGCTTGGGTTTTGAGATCGAGCGCGTGGAGACCTTCCGTGGTATGGTCGGTCCCGAGGTCTTGGCCACGCCTGCCTTCAAAGACAACCTCCTTTCTTTCGGCGTCTGCTACGGTTTGTGTTTGCAAGCCCTGGGCAGTGGCGGGCTGCGGACGAATCTGCTGCCGAAGGAAATCACCATGGACCGGCTCATCCGCCGCAAAAAGCCTTGGGCCGTGTTGGCGGCGGCCCTGGTCATGCTCGCCTGCTCGATCAGCTACTTGGCCTACTCGAATCAGTTCAGCTCCGTGAAGGAAAGGAATTGGAAGCCGCTTGAAAGTAAAGTGAGCGACGTCGACCGGGAGTCCAAACGATTGATCGCCGACGAAGAGGCGGCACTGAAAAAATTCAAGGAAACCAAGGAACATGGCGACCATCTCGTCAATAATCTCGAGGGGCGGAAACACTGGCTCGATCTTCTCTCGGCGGTCGATGAGTGCCTACCCAAGGACGACAAGCCGATGCCCTCGACAACCGATCCCGTCGAATTGCGCAAGATCATCATGCAACGTAAACAGATGCTTGTTACCAACCTTGACTCGCAGCGGGTGGAAGACGTTGGTAGATGGTTCACGCTGGTGAAGCCTTGGTATATCTCGGTCCTCGACTCGCCCGGATCCCCCCCCTTGGGCGATCCGTCGTCGGGCGCAGTGTCCGGTAGTACGGCGACTCCTGGGGGTAATGCCGGGGCCGTGAGTAGCGTCGGCCCCTCGGGGCCGGGGCTGATCGTGCAACTTTACGGTCGTCATTATCATAACGCGGACGACGACAAAGAAGGCGAAGGCGCCCAGTATGTTCGCAATACGCTCATCAAGGCACTGGCCAGCAAAAAAATGCATGACCTGGGTGTTTCCTATCCGGTTCTTATCAAACCCGAACCGATCAGCCCAGAAGAAATCTTCATTCCCGGCCCGAAGCGCAAGGGCGGTGACGCCGGTGGTGCCGATGTTTCGGCGGGGACTGAGAAGAAAGTGAATGTCAAACGATTTCGATTCCGTGTCCAATTCGTTTGGCAGCCGAAGTCGCTGACCGATCAGGTGCCCCCACCCGCCGGTGCCGCAACCGCAGTTTCTGAAACTCCCACGACGGCAACGCCGCCAGCAGCAGCCCCCAAGAAACCCTGACCTTTGGCAAGGAGCAGACCATCATGGAAAAATTTCGAGCCTTTCTCGAAGTGTTGAAGAAGTTTCACTTTTGGGTTCTCTGCGGCCTGATTTTGTTGGTATCCTTCGTCAGTTGGTTTTTGGCGACGGGCGAACTGGCGAAGCAATTTGTGACACGCAAGGGGCAGATCGAAAACCAACGCGGCGTGGCGGTCAGAATTGTCATGAATTCCGAGCATCCCAGCGCGAAGTATATTCAGCAGATCCGCGATCTGGAAAGCGGCCCGCTGACCAAGCAGGTGGTGGATGCGTCCACCCGCCTTTATCGCGAGCAGCTCAACCACAATGTCTTGCCCAAACTCTTTGCCAACGACAAGGAACAGGAGGAATTTAAGAAGGCATTTGAAGAAATCAGGGCACCCATGGAGGACATTGAGAAACTCCCTCCAAGCCAACAGTTGGTCGACTTCTACCGCAGTCGCTATCGGAATCACATCGTGGAGGACTTTCCCAAACACTTTGACCTGATCGAACGGCGAACGGTTGTCGAGGACAAGGACGTTCCGGCCGCCAACGGTCAACCAACCCAAAAAACCATCGGCATCGTCGATTGGGTCAATGCCGATCAAAAGCTCAAGTCGGTCGTCGCTCGCTTGCCTAATAACCCAACCACCTTGGACATCATGATAGCCCAGGAAGATCTCTGGGTCTACCAGACCCTGCTGAAGGTCATTCGGAATACCAACAACGTGGGATCCGACCAGGATCACTACCAGAAACCCGCTAACCACAAAGTGGCTCGTATCAAGCAAATTTTGGCGATGGACATTGGCAAGGACGCGGTTCAGAGTTGGACCCAATGCGAGAGGGTTCTGTTCAATCTACCCGCCGAGGCCGGTGGCACCGGGGCCGAATCCCATGGCGCGTCACCGACGCCTACGTCTGGAGCCCCCAGTGATCGCAACTCCCCCTTGGTTGGCCGTTACGTCGATGACAAAGGCAAGCCCTTATCGGACCCCTCGCGGCAACCCTACGGCGAATTTCGCATGATGCCGATCAATCTGAAGGTTATCATCGAACAGAAGGAAATACCCCGACTACTGGCTGAATGCGCCAATTCCGCCATGCGTATCGACGTCCGTGCCGTGCGAATTCTCGTGGAGGAACCATCCCCCGTGGACTTGATCGCCCCCGATTCCTCCTCCGCCGGTGGCGAAACAGGCACAACGGTGACGAATCCGGCCATGCACATCGGCATGGGGGGCGGTGATCCCGGAGGAGGCAAGGAATTCGTTTACAAAGAAGAATCGTTCGACCCGGTCTACCAGCCGGTGCCCGTGGAAGTACAGGGCGTCATTTACATCTATAACCCCCCCCACGTTCAAAATCCGGGCGAGACGGCCGGTGACAAGGGAGGTCAAGCCGCGCCGGCGACGCCCAAGGTTGGCACGCCGACCGCGCCAACCGCTCCTGCCACGAGTAGTCCGCCAACCAGCACGCAATCCAGTGGAGGACGTTCATGAAATCCAAAACGAAATTCGATCCCAAGGTGATTCAGCAGTTCTTCATTGACCACACGGAGAAAATCGTGGTTGGGCTGGTCGCCGCTTTGTTTCTTTTTTTCGCCTATCAGTCCGTCATGCTCACTGGATATGCGGGGAAGCCGGAAGAACTCAAACAAAAGACCGACGACGCCTTGGCCAAGATCGCCAAGGGGCCCAATACCAAGACGGTCGGGGACAAGAAGCCCACGGACGTGGCGAATTACCTAAACTACGCGGATATTATTGATGGTGCCAAGAAAATCATCGATCCAGTCGCGTATCCGATGCCTCCCCGATTGAGCTGGAAACCAATCGCGCCGCGCCGTGTCCGCGATGCCCCGGAAGTTTTTGCCGTGGAGCAGTTGCGGGCCATTCCTGGGCGGGGAGCCCTTCCCGCAGTGGAAGGCAAGGTTGGCACCATCGGCAAGCACTGGATTGTCGTTACGGGACTTGTTCCCTACAAAAAACAATTGGCCGAGTATCGAGCCAAGTTTGAAGGGGCCGCCTGGAATGACCCCCACGAAGACAAGCCGAACTACGTAGGCTATTTTGTCCAACGGGCCGAATTGGTTCCCGCCGCGACAGGCGAACCCAAGTGGTCAAAGTTCATGGTTTTCCCACTGGGTGCAAATGAAGCCGCCAAGATAGGCGGCCGAACGGAGGCTGAGATTGCGGATCCCCGTTTTGTTCTTCCTTCTCTTACCGCACCCTTGCCTCTGCTCAAGGATGCGACTTGGGGTAACGAGGTAGTTTTCCCCCCACAAATTCCCATGGTCGAGCGTGGGGCCGACAAAGACGAGGGAACGGTGACTGCGGGAGAGCCGACTCATCGACCTGGCCCGGGTGTACCTGTCGCCCCCGGGCCCGTCGGACCGGGACACAGACAGCCTGGCACTGGCCACAACGTGCCTCCTGCCGGCGTACCCGGCATCAATGCGGGTGGGGAAGGGCTTCTCGGCGAAACCGACGTCCCAAAACCTAAGACCGAACAAGCCGCTCCCAAGGATGAAGAGGCACAAATACCGGACTACCTGCTGCTGCGTTTCTTCGACCTCGACGTCAATCCGAATAAACAGTATCAGTATCGGATATTTCTGGTACTCAGAAATCCAAATTACAGATTGGATGCCATGTGGCTTGAGGAACAGGAGTTGGCAATATCCAAATGGATTGGTGTGAAAGACACAAAACTGATCAAAGACAAAGGTGGTGAAATCATCAATCCTACGGATCCCCGTTATGCCAAATGGTCGTCGTCATGCACCTCGGGCCGCATGTCGAGCGATATGCGGCTGTTGGGCGGGCCGGTTGTCGCCGCCAAGGGCACACAAGAAATCAGCGCGGAGGTTCGCGTTCTGATCTGGCAGGAGGATTCTGGACTGAACGGCAGTTTCCACAAGTCGGGTCTGATTCGCGGTACTGTTCTCAATTTCCCGGGGGCAGCGGTCAAAGCCCCAGGCGTAACCAGAGCCACGCAGGTCGATCTTACCCCCAACTGTATCTTGGTCGATCTCCAGGGCGGTGATCCGCTGCCGGCTCCCAGGGACAGGCCTATCGTCAGCCCTGGCGTGATCCTCGTGATGGACGAATCCGGCAACCTCGTTATGCACGACGAAGTAGCCGAGACCCAGGAATGGGACAAGGCAGTCAAAGAGCCGGAAAGACAGCCCCCGCCTGATACCAGGCCAAAACCAAGAAAGCAAGGCGAGATGAAAACCCCGGACGACCCAGATGAAACCAAGGTGGAGGGTCTCGAAACCGGCCACACCCGGCCGCCGGGGAGGCGCGGCGTCAACCCCTAGTAGGGTGCGTGGAGCGAACTGCCCGGCAAATGGTGGGTTGCACACGAAGTCGAGACGCTGACAACACTTACCGCTGTTCCAGATCAGTTCGCGTAACGCACCGTTCGATGACAGCAGTTGGCAAGGTTATGATCAAGGCAACCTAACGCAGACGCGATGCCCACACTACAAATACATGCCTAATTACTCGGTCCGCATCGCGGGCGACAATCTGATCTACAGTGCGGCTCATTTCATCCTTCTGCCGGGCGGTATCTGTGAACCGTTGCACGGTCACAACTTCCGTGTGGCCGTTGAACTCAGCGGCCCGCTCGACGAGGTCGATTGCGTTATCGATTTTCTCGCCCTGCTTCAGATCATGAAATCGATCGTCGCCGAACTTGATCACGCCGTACTCCTGCCCACGAGACATCCGGTTATCCAAGTTCTGGCAGGCGAAGACGAAGTCGAGGTCCGATTTGGCCCTCGCCGATGGGTTTTCCCACGGGCCGAATGCCGGCTTTTGCCGGTCGTTAGCACGACGGCCGAACGGATGGCTAATTATTTGGCCCAGCGATTGCTCGAAATCCTGGCCGCCCGAGGTCTTGCCCGGCCGCCGTGCGTACGGATCGAACTGGAAGAGTCGCCAGGTTGCTCGGTCATATTTGAAACACCACCATAATGACAGATCGTCAACCTATACAGAGCACAAACTCTTCCCAGCCTACTGACTTTTCCAGCAAGGTGAAGTACACTTAGTAAAAGAGAATCATGCTAGGGTAGCGACCGACTGCCCTAAAACACCCCATCCAAGGAAATGAACATGTCGAAGAATCATCGTGCGGCGATTTTGGCCGCGTGGATTGTTGCTGTAGCCTTCGTGTTTTCTTCGGCTACTCAGGCCACCCAGGCCGACAGTGACGGCCCGATCGCCAAAGTCACGAAGAAGGCCAAGGTGTCCAAGTCTGCCGAAAAGAAGGCTGCCGAAAAAAAGATGGCCGAAAAGAAAGCCGATGCCGAGAAGGCGAAGGCCGAAAAGGAGTACGACGAAGACGAATTCAATGACGATTCATCCTCATCGAAGCCCGCCGAGAAAGCCGCGGTAAAGCCCGCCAAGCCTGAAGAAAAATCCGCCGAGAAGCCCGCCGAGAAAGCTGCAAATAAAACCGCCAAGCCCCAGGAAAAACCTGCCAACTCGGCATACGGGGTGGCGACCAAGCCCCTAACGCCAACGACCGTCGTTCGATTCTCTTTGAGCGGCGATTACCCGGAAGGCCCCAGCGAAGGTGGAATGTTCAGTGACCTGCAACCCTCGCTGGGCAAGTTGATCGAGCGGCTCGACGAGGCCAGGGCCGACAAAGAAGTCCGTGCGATCTGGCTCCGTATTGAAGACATGGAACTCGGTCGCGGCAAGGTCAATGAAGTCCGCGCGGCAATCGCCCGCATCCGCAAGGCCGGCAAGCCGGTCTATGCCGAACTGACCTCGGCCGACACCGGTGCCTATCTTGTCGCCTCGGCCTGCGATCATGTCTACATGCCCGTCTCCGGGATGCTCATCGTGCCGGGCGTGCGCATGGAAGTGACCTTCTACAAGGGCCTTTTGGACAAGCTGGGCCTGAAATTTGACGCCTTGCGGATGGGAAAGTACAAAGGCTTTGTCGAACCAATGAGCCGTGAGAATATGAGTGCCCCGTTGCGGGAGAGTCTCCAGTCGATCGTCGATGATACCTATGACGACATGATTGCCATGATCGCCAAGGACCGCCATCTTCAGGACTACCAGGTCAAATCGCTCGTGGACCAAGGGCTTTTCAGCGCAACGGCCGCCCAAGAGGCGGGTCTGATCGACGAGGTTCTCTATGCGGACGAGTTTGAAGAGTCGCTCGGCAAGCGGCTGAAGGTGGACCGCGTCGAAATCGAGACCGCCTACAAGAAGAAGCGGGTCGATGCCGATTTTTCGGGCATTGGCGGCTTCGTCAAACTGATGGAAGTTTTCTCCGGCGGCAGGAAGTCGGAAAAAAGCGGCAACAAGCAGAAGATCGCCGTGGTCTACGCCGTGGGCGAGATCACCGAAGGCAAGAGCCGCAACGGCCTTTTCAGCGGTAGCTCTCTCGGTTCGACGACCATGATCGAGACCCTCAAGAAGGCATTCCACGACTCCAAGGTTGTGGCCGTGGTTCTGCGAATCGACAGCCCCGGCGGATCGGCCACTGCCAGCGACTTGATCTGGCGTGAAACGGTCCGTGGCAAGAAGCCGTTTGTGGCCAGCATGGGCAATGTGGCCGGCAGCGGCGGCTACTACATCGCCATGGGCGCCAAGAAGATCTTTGCCGAGCCTGGCACAATCACCGGTTCGATCGGCGTCGGCGGCGGCAAGCTCGTCACCGGCGGCCTCTACGACAAACTCGGCCTGAACACCGAAATTATCAGCCGGGGCAAGAACAGCGGAGCCTTATCGTCGGCGCAGCCTTTCTCGCCCGACGAGCGCAGGGTCTGGACGCAGTTGCTCAAGGAAACCTATCACGAGTTCGTCAGTAAGGCCGCCGAGGGCCGCAAGATGGATTATAACCGGCTGGAATCGCTCGCTCAGGGTCGCGTTTACACCGGCCGGCAAGCGAAAAAACTCGGACTGATCGACGAGGTCGGCACCTTGAGCGATGCCATCACCGAGGCCAAGAAGCTCGCCGGCCTGAAGCCCGACGCAGACGTCGAGATCGAAATCCTGCCACAGCCCAAGTCGTTCTTCGAGCAGCTTTTCAACGGCGAGGGCACCGGTGTCAATGAATTCACCGCCGCCATGCCCGACATTGTCAAAACACTTCGCCAAGCCGCGCTCTGGCGGCAGTTGCTCAGTGAGAAAGTTCTCCTCTGGATGCCCTATCACGTTGAGTTGAAGTAGTCTCGCACTCCCCTCTCCTTTTGGGAGAGGGGCAGGGGCCGAGGGAACCTGAAGTGACTCAGACCGCGATCATCTTCAAAAACTTAACGATCGACCAGGTTTACGAAAGCCTTTCGCCGCTGGGTGTGCCGCCGCGGTTGGCCCGCCTTTTGCAAGTTACCGCAGTTCGCAAAGGCCACTACCCGGACATCGTGCCGGGCGTATCCGGCCGCCTCCTCGATCAGGTCCGGCAGCGGACGACCATCCCAAATTTGACGCTTGTCGACAAGGTTGTTTCGCCGCAAGATGGATTCGCCAAGTATCTGTTCCGCGGCGAGCGGCCAGACGCCTTTGAAGCCGTCCGCATTCCGTTACTGCATCGGCCGGAAGATCCCAAGTACGTGGTCTGCGTCAGTTCCCAGGTCGGGTGTGCGTTGGCCTGCAAATTCTGCGCAACGGGCCGCATGGGTTTTCGCGGCAATCTGGCCGCTTGGGAAATCGTCGATCAGGTGGCCAAGATTCAGGCCGACTCGCCTCATCCGGTCCGAGGCGTCGTCTTCATGGGCATGGGTGAGCCGATGCTCAACTACGCCCATGTGATTCAGGCGGCTACTATCCTTTCTGAGTCGTGCGGCATGGCGATCGCGGGCAAAGCGATCACGATCTCGACGGTCGGAATCGTGCCGGGCATTCGCCGTTTCACCGCCGAGCGACATCGTTTCCGGCTGGTCGTGTCGCTGATTTCGGCCGATCCGGAGGTCCGGCGCGGATTGATGCCAATCGAGAATTCGTACCCCACGCCACAACTCATGGAAGCGATCCGGGAATACCACGAAGCGACCCATCGCCGCGTTACGCTTGCGTGGATCATGATCTCGGGCGTCAATACCCGCGACGAAGATGCCGTGCAGTTAGCCGAGCTGACGCGTGGTCTGCCCGTGAAGCTCGACCTGATCGACGTGAATGATCCGACAGGTCGGTTCCATCCGCCATCCTCTGAGGAGCTACATCGTTTTCGTGATGCCTTGACGGCCCGACTAGGCATGCCGGTCGATCGTCGCTACAGTGGCGGCAAGGATATTCATGCCGCCTGCGGAATGTTGGCCGGAATTGACGCTCGCGGAAGTCCGTAAAACGGAAGTTATTCCGTTCAAACTACTTGGAGCCATCGAATCGCCCAAAGACCATCCGCCCGGCACTTTTCTGGATGACGCTGGTCACGGAGATATTCACCTGTTGCCCAACATGCTCGCGTCCGTTTTCGATGACCACCATGGTGCCGTCATCGAGGTAACCGATGCCCTGGCCATGCTCTTCGCCCGCCTTGACGATGCGCACGTTGATCTGCTCGCCGGGCATGAACGATGGCTTCATGGCGTTGGCCAGATCGTTGAGATTGATCACCACAACGTCTTGAAGCTGCGCCACCTTGTTCAGGTTGTAGTCATTGGTAATCAGTTTGCCGCTGAGGTGCCGCGCCAGGGCCACCAGTTTCAGGTCGACCGGTTGCCCGGCAAATTCCGGCAGGTCGCGCTCGAAGATCTGCACGTCGATGGTCTCGCTGCTTCGCAGCCGATTGAGAATATCTAGTCCTCGGCGTCCTCGGCTGCGTCGCAAACGGTCGGAACTATCGGCAATTCCTTGCAGCTCATTGATCACAAAACTGGGAATCACCAACTGGCCGTCAATGATCTGGGTATCGACGACATCGGCGATGCGGCCGTCGATGATGACACTCGTGTCGAGGATACAATGCCGGCTGCCTTTGATCTCGCGGGCAAATTCGACATAAGGAATGACGAAGCGAAAGTCGTCTTTGGTCTGCAAAAGCAGGCTGATGCAGACATAGCAGAGTACCAACCCCAAGACCAGTTGGATCCAGCCTTGGTTGGCTTCACCGATACCTGCCGGTATTAGGGGTTTGATCACTAGTTGGGCAATGTAGGCCAGGAACATGCCGACGATGAGGCCGAAATAGACCGAGGAGATTACGTCGAGCCGTTTGCGACGGATGCCTAAATCAATAGCGATAACCCCTCCAGCGAGCGACAGCAATCCACCCATCACGGCCCACGCGAGCCACTCGGGCTGCTTAGGGAAGGTATTTGAATTGATAATCGACACCGCCAGTCCGGCTGCGGCCAGAATGAAGATACAACGAAGGATGATTATTGGCATAGTAACACCATTCTAATGCCGGAAGCCTCGCAATGGAAGCTCACAACGGAAGGTTTGCATAAATCGTCGCCAGGGCTTGCCGGTCTCAACATCCATGATCGAGTCGTTGATCAAGGAGATCAACTATCGCGTCAAGGGAACCGAGAAGTTCTGGAACAGACCGAAGGGAGCAGACCCGCAGAAGGTGGACCAGGCTTTCTTCGCGGTCCACCTGACGAAAGAAGCTCTCTCCGCCGCGAATTTTGGTACTGTACTTGGCGTCGTAGCACCCGAAGCCTGCAGCGAAGCTGTCCACGAGGTCGTCGCTAACTGATGCCGAGCCTACGTTCGCTTGGTGGAACTCGGCAAGACTTCTCTTGCCTATCCGAACGTCCTTGCCTCGCGGTCTGAGCCGACTCTTGTTTCAGGTCTTAAAACCGGTTTTATGCAGTACCTCGAATATCTGCTTTTTGGGAGGTTTCTTGCTGTAATTCGTTGATACCTGAGTTGTCAATCCGGCAGCTACACCCCTCATGTTTCAGGCAGTCGGCCGCTTTCTGGCCGCTGAAGAAACCGTTCTGGGCATGACGAATGATCGAATTCTCGATTTTGGTATGAGAAGCAGCATGCATCCCGATCTCATCTTCAGCAAATCGCGATGTTGTATTCGCTATCCCTTACTCGATCTTCACTGTCCAGCGGTTGACTTTTCCTTTCTCCAGCGCAAAGGCTGTCACGACGGCTGCTGTATTACCCGCCCGAACCGTGATTCGGTAATCGCCCAGAAAACCGCGAAGCTGGACGGTTCCGTCCGAGCTGCTTTGGACCTGCGTGTGCGTCCACCATTTTCCTTTGATCAGCCGCTTCAGTGCTTCGTAGGCCGGTTTGGGCGTCAGATCCTTCCGCAGAAGTCCCGCCGGGGCATTTTTCCATGCACGGAAGTCGGAAAAATCCCACCAGGTGATTACCTCAACCGCCGGATGGGAAAACAGCATGGTGTAGAAGCGGGCGGTTTCGCGGGCCTGATACGCCTCACCCTCCGGAGTGGACGGCCATGGGCTGCCGGAAGGCTTATCCCAAACTCGATCCCCAGAAAGAACCGTGGTCTCGGTGAAATGAAGCGGCACCCCGAACCGCGCGAACTCCTGGCACACCTTCCAAATACGCCCGTTCGACCAGATGCCACCATGCATGTGACTCTGAATCCCGATGACGTCATACAGCCGTCTGCCCTTATCGTCCACCAGTTGTTCGATCACCCGCTCGTACCCGGAATCGGTCCGGTAGTCGTTGATCAGGAATACACCCTGCGGGTTGGCCTGTCGGGCATGCAGGAAGCATTCACGGGTCATGGCAATTTGCCCGTACTTCTTCCACATCGCGGTGTATTTGGGGGCACTGCGTTTTGCGAACTCGTCCCGATCATAATGGGTCACCTCGTTTACAACATCCCAGCGGTCAATCAGCCCGCTGAACCGCTTGACACAATCGTCGATGCGGGCCATTTGCAGCTGATGGATTTCTTCGGAGTCATTGGAAAGCCAGGCCGGGTCGGCGTGGTTCCAGGCCAAGGGGTGCCCCTTCGTGAGGATTGCGTGCGAGCGGCACCAGCGGGCAACTTCTTCCGTATGAGCGTGAATGGGATTTCCTCGTTGAGGTTCATACATCGGCCAGTAGAAAGGCAGAGTAGCGTAATTCAACAACTCCGCAAAGCGTTGCCGATAGGCCTGCTCCCGGCCTTCGTCGGGCAGCTTGCCCCAGGCGTAGATATTGCAGCCGAAAAGAAATGCGTGGCGTGTTTGCTCCACGTCGATTGTCGCACCGTTGACGGGTTTGCCTGCCGCATCGACAACCACGACTGTTGCGTCTGCCTTACGGCATTGTTCGATCCTCGCGTCGGCTCCAGCCAGCAACTCGGCATCTGTGGGTTCCGATGCGAACACGGCATTAGACATCGCCAGTGTGACCACGATTAAGGCGATGACGGCGGATAGTAGACATCTTGCGAACATGATCGTTTTCCTTCAGGAAAAGGGCTGGAGACTGAATCATCGCACGCCAGGCGTGGCTTCGCAAGTGTCCGGGTGGCACTAGCCGCAGCGCGGTAAGGATCGGCGCATAAATAACTGTCGTGTTTTGCCCACTCGCCGAGCGGGGGCGGACGGCACACGGAGTGTGCCTGCTACTTTTCTTGCGACACTTATTGATGCGCCGATCCTAAGGAGTGCGAGTGTGTGTTTCATGGTGTTGGTTTTGGGTGGTGCTTCACGTAAGGGGAAGGCGTTCCCCTGGAGCCTTCGATCACGAAGACGTTAGGTCTGGAGAAGTTGGCCAGGTTACTGAACTTCAGCGTCTTGTCAAAAGTTAAGTGGAGATTGATTCCTTGCCGCGCCGCAAGGGCCGCAAAGGTATTCCAGGTTTCGTCCCTTTGCTGGATGTATTTCTCCTTGTTCCTCATAGCGCCCTCATCCTGAATGCGGATAATCAGATCCTTTGCGCCAAGTGTCTTCATCTTGTCGATGATCTCCGCGTAAAGTTTCATGCCCGAGTCGTAATTGGGGATGTGGGGATAAAAGGCAATGCGAGCAAAGTGAATCTGATCCGGTCGCATATCCACGATGACCTTAATATCCAATCCTGCCAGGACGGCCATATCCTCGGCGAGGGCCACGGATGTCTTGGACAAGAGATAAGTCGAGTCTATCTTGAGATATTTGAATCTTCCCAGCTCGGTCCGGTTACACCCGATGAAGTCCTTGAGACGGAAAAGGCCCGGGCCAGCGTCGCAGACATCGTCGCGTAAGCCTTCTACTGCTAAGAGAGTGCCTTCCAATCCGGCCGGGACACGCTTTCCTCGGAGGGCCGGCACATCCTGGCGTAAGGCGAAATGGCACAGATCACAGTATAGATCTTCTTCGCTCCTGTAGTAGAGATCGAGGATGTTCAGGATCGCCTTGGCAACAAAGGTTTGGCCTTTTTGGGACAGCCGATTCACCGCGGATGGGGCTAGCAAATGTACGCCAGCGCGCGCAGCCGATGTTTCCGTATCCCGGGAGGGTGAGGCGATGATCAGATCCTTGGGGGCCCGCTTCAAAAGGGAGAGTTTGGCGATGACACGAGCCGCCTGTACACCGTCGATTCCACTCCCGTCCACGGCGACGCGCACGCCGCGCCGATCCAGCCAATGGGCCTGCTCCACGATCCATCTATCATCCACCGACAGCAGGGCGTCGGCGTCGACTTTGATCCCATCAAACCATTGGAAGAACGATGGCATTCCCTGGAGGTAGTGGCGAATGTCTTCCAGTCCGGCTACTGCAAGCACCCGATTGGCTGGACGACTTGGATAGCGAATGGCCGGAAGTTCCTTGACCCCGTTCTCTTGCACCCGAATTCGGAACAGGCGAACGTCCCGACCCTCAATATGTTGGTCATCGGACAATCCATAATCCAGGGGAAGAGCAGGGGACTCGCGCAAACCGGGGGGCGCATACGCCGCTCCCTTCGCGGCGGATTTCAACTCAGCTTTGCCGTCATCGAGTTTGATTTCTTCAAGCGAAGTGGTCGCGCCGATGTGGGACGTGATATGGAATGGTTCGCTGGTCAGTTTGTCGTTGAAAAGGCCAAGAATGTATTCGCCTCCTTGCGGCCTGGTCACCACATAATGGAGGTTCTCATTATTCACGGAAAACAGGGTCTGCCTAGCAGCCTCGTCGGCTAAGAGCTGACGCGCGTGCATCAGCAGTTTGTGGGGCAGGTCTTTTATAATCTGGTCAACTTGCCACCGCACGGAGGAGGGTGGAAGATATTCGGTCTGGTTGAGACCGTAGTCGCTGAGGACCAGCACCAGCCCTCCCAGACACTCGACGATCAGCGGCTTGCCGCCCACGGTGGCGAGAACTTTCATGCCCAGTTTTTTCGTATCCAGGTCAACACGGAGCGGCTCGATCAGGAAGTCGGCTGATTCGGTAAGGGTCCGGTCGCCGTAGGTGATGGCGGCACCCTGCACAATGAAGGTTGGCGATTGGTCGGCAAACCACTCGGGAAACATGCTGCGAGCAGCCGCCCCGAAAAGGACAACCCGCCCCCGGTTGTTAGTGATGTGCGACAGCAGCTTTTCTCGGATGATGGAAGGCGACTCCGGCGGGATGCCACCCCAGACGAGCAATCCGTATTGGGCAATCGCCTCCTTGCGCACGTCGCTCAGGAGCAGGTCGACACTGTTGCCGTAGGGCGTGATGCACAGGGCGAAGTCCTCTCTCGTGGCTTTCTTAACATCCATCCCACCTTGAATGTAGTGTGGATAAAAGAAATCCATGAGCCCGTGCATCTGATAATCTCCCGCTGTGTAGGGGGAGTCCCCGATAATCTTAAAATCGATGCCGCCTCCTTCTCGATTGGGTGCGTCTACGCGTAAGTGCGGTGAATCCCAGGGATTCGCAAACTCACGGATGATCGCAATCGGAGTCTGTACCGGACCGGTTTTTCCGAAATCGGAGATAAACTTGGCTGACTTGGCCGTGAAACTGCTCAAGGGAGAGGGAATATCTTGCTTTGGGATTCTGATAAACTCCCCTGCCTCCCACCGGAAAAAGCGGGCGCCATTCAACCAGGTGAGGTAGAGCCACTGCCTGCATAGGGCATAGCTCTTGGGATAGTTAGGCTCTTGCACGAAGGGAATTACAGCATAATTGGGCGCTTCCAAGTTTGCCGAAACTGCATTGGCATTCGTTACCACCAAGCTGACTTGGCCCGAATACTGTGCGCCAAAGGGATAGGGATATTGCCGGGATGCCGAGCGCGATGCCACCAGGTTAATGACAGGGGTTTGGCCGCCCCGGTTGAACAGTTGAGCACAGCCCATGCTTAAGCCGCGTTCCGAGGCCGCATAGTGAATGCCATAGCTGCCATTATATTCCAGCATCATATACGGGACAGTAGAACGCTTGAGAAGTGCCTCGTTCCAATCAAAGAAAGCGGTGGGAAACACTCTTCCTCCAGGCCCCACTGGAACCCGGCCGTAGTTGTGCCTGTAGAACCACGAAAACCCGATGTCGTACTCGGCGACATTACCTCCTCCAAAAATGACATTAGGATACTTCTTCAGGAAGGCCTGAACCACCGCTGGGTCATAGGCAGGAAAATAGCCGGTATCTGTTTCGACCTGGTCGATATTAGATAGCAATGCGAATTGAATCACCGGGATGACGGGGCTATCCAGAATAGCCGCTATCTTGACCTTTGGAATAGGGTTCTGGAAGTATTGATCCTCATGCAAATAAAACCTGAAGTTGACGCCTAGATCGTGTCGTAATTTTAGATATAGGCCGTAATACTTTGAAACCATCTGGGGCCGGTCGCCAAAGAAAGGCCAGGTGAACTGCGGGGCTCCAGAGTAGGCGTTCTCCGGATCGTCCCCCACGTCGATCTGATGGGACGTCACGGGAATCTTCTGGGCCGTGACTTCGCCTGCGTGTCCACTAATTGACTGGATCAGCAGCAGGGCAGTGGTGAAGCCTACGAGACTGCATCTTGTTGTTCCATTCATCAAGGGAATGTTCCTTCGCATGTAAATGAGTAAGGGGGCTCTTGGCATCCGGCCGATTCACAAGCCCCCATTATTATAGTGGCGAAGGACACCGTGTTACAAATGGTTGGTTTCATGATGTGTGGCAAGATTCTCTGGCAGACGGACGCCACCGTGGCACGGGCATCTTGCCCGTGTCGAATTCCTCGGGCTGGAAGCCCGTGCCACGGGCTTGCCAGAAAATCTTGCCACACACGTTTCATGATGCTAGGGCACAGATACCTCTGGGGGGTGCCTCCGCAAGAGCCGCCCCAAAGCCCAGCGGGCGCAAACTCACCACCATCGCCTAACGAATCGCCTGCCGTGTTCCAGGACGACGGCCAGGGTTTTCTCGTTCAGGTACGACGCTTCCTTGGGCCCGAGCCGAAAGCGACTTCGGAACTTACTCCGTGCCAGGGCTGCAAACAACTCGTCCGGGTCGCGCATCAATGCTCCAGTGTGAATGTGATGTCGCCGGACGTCATCTCGTCAACCGTCTTGTATTTCCCGGACGCAACCTCTTCGGCCAGTCTTTCTGCCCGTTTGGTCCGTTGCTGCGATTTCTCGATCTGCCGCATCTCTTCCGCGCGTTCAGCCGGAATACTTACCTCCATGTGCCAACCTTGCTGGTTCCGCAATACGACCTTGAACTTGACTTTCGCCGGATCGGGGCTTGCTTCCGCTTGCTTCATCTCAACCGCGAGCTTCACACGCCGGAGGGCCGAATGGCCCTCGCCCGCCTCCGGCTGTTTCGCCGGCTTCTCCGCAACCAATCTTCCCACGTGCCGCTTGACGTCAACTTCTACGACCAGCCGACGGGACTTCCCGTCTTTGGCAGAGAAACTTACCCGACACCAACCGTCTTTGGTCGGCCCTGCCGAGCAGCCGGCGGGAACCACATACTCGTTTGCCAGGGCCGTGCGATACACGAACTCGTTCGCGAAAGTCCAGGCGATGGATGTGTCTCGCTCAGCCGGGCCGGGATCGCTCCCGCGTACGTGGCGATATAGCGAGGATGCCGCCAACGTGTACTCGACGCCCGCTTCGGGCCGGAACTGGGAGTCGAGCTTCGCCGGTATCTCGCGGCGCGCCCTCGCGGCATTCTCGTCGCCCTGCTTGCGAGGGACCGTGCCAACCGGGTTGGCGGGAGCGACACATGGTTCCGGCGATTTGTCGGCCGTCTCCGTGATGTGTTGCAGGGCTCCCAGGAAGTTGAAGCTGCCTTGCAGAATCCGCTCCTCCTCCGTCAGTTTGGTGAAATCTGTCTCGTTTTTCACCTTCTCCAATTTCTCTGCGTTGCGTCCAGCCTTCAGAAACTGCTCCAGTGAGGCAATGAGTGCCTTCTGAAGGGGATGCCCCTTGGTAATGTGGACGGAGCATCGCATGTCTGGTTCATCCGTGCATCTCTTGGTGCTCAGAAACAACTCGCGGCGGAAGGGTTTGTTGAAAAGATACAATGGCTGGCCAGTCTTGTCCTTGATCAGCAATTCGGTGGCACCGCAGTCGAGCGGCTCATAAGCCGTCACTTCAATGGGTGGGCTCAGACTGGTTGGCAATACCGGCGTAAAACGGATCCCTTCCAGCGTCCAACCGCCTCCCGGACCTTCGGGGCTAAAAACCGCTGGCCAATGAACGCGGACCACCTCCGGCTCCCGAGTTGAGGTCAGGGACAGACCGGCCTGCTGCGCTATGATCCCGTCAGGACCATCGGCCCGCGGTTTCGTGACTTCCAGTTGCACCCTTTGCGTGGCCGCAGAACCCTCGCGTGCGCTCAAAGCGAAGGTGAACGTGTACATCCCTGGCTTCTTGAGCCTACAATCCATGTCGAAAACAAGGCGTCCGTCTTCAGCACGGCCGTCCTTCTCTTTGACATCAACAACATCGAGCGTGTGGGCGATACCGTACCTCTGGTCGAACGCCGAGCGCTTGTCGGCCCTTGCGCCGGGCGAGGCAGATTCATTTTTCGGCTGCGCGGCGGGCCGTAGAGCCTTGTTTTTCACTTGCTCAAGTGCTGAGATCGCGGCTCGAACTACACGTTCTTCCTTGTCCTGGGCCATTCGCTCCAGGAAGGGCGTGGCTTCGGCCGCGAAGTCCCTTACGCGGGCCACTGCCCACACGGTCTCCGTCCGCACGTTCGGGTCGCGATGACCGGAAAGCTTGACAATCAACGGCAAGGCCGATCGGGCGTCTGGGCCAATGCGGCCTATGGCCTCGACCAGCATGCATATCCCCGCGACATCGATACTGCCGGGATCAAACTGCTCGACCATCTGCGTTAGCCGGCCGACGCCAGCCTTCCCGCCGGGGCCCAACCGTCCCAAGTAGCGAGCCGCGTCGAGTTGCACCTGACGGGCCGGGTTGTTCAGCGCGCGCAGACAATCGGCCAGCCGATCAGTGTCATTCGGTTGAGTTGCCGGCTTGACGACACTACCCTGGGGCGTGAGATCCTTGCCACGGCTCAGTTCATCCTGGGTCAACCCAAGCATCTCGTTCCGCCCGCCCAACCCGGCGCCGCCCGGAATCCACCGTCCGTTGAACGATCGAGCGATTCCCCAAGGCGTGAAGACCCAGTCGCACCAACCGCTCGGCGTAACGGCCTGCCCGCGATAGCGAATAATTAGTTCATACGGGCTAATCGCCCCCTCCACAGGCGAAAAGCGAACTTCGTGCTCCCAATCGCCGGCGGCGTACCTGGCGGGGAACGGCGTGAATCGTGGAGAACCAAGCCACGCCGACGCGGCAATCGGTTGCGCCACCGCGGCGGTGACGCTTTGAGCGTGAGGGACGAGGATCGCTCCGGTCCGCGCGTCGACGACAACAAAGTGCCCGCGGCTTTGGTATCTTCTCGAATCGTTCACCCAGAAGACCACCCACACGTTCTCCATCTCGCGCGTCTCGATGCGTACTTTAGGCCCACCCGTCGTCCCCACGTCCACGCCGACGATCGCCTTGGCATAGTACACGGCCGATTCCGCGTGGCTGGTGTCGCCCGGTTCGAGCTTGACGGAGTTCTTGACCATCGCCTCGACCTGCCCGGCTGTCAGCGACTGACCCATGGCGGGCTGACGGGTCTCCTTTGTGGTATCCAGGGCGGACAGGATGTCTTCACGGTAGCGCGGCCAATCCTTTCCTCCACCCCAGATCACGAGTTTGTGCCCTCTCCAGTGAGCCAGCGGTTTGTCATTCTTCCTCCAAACCGAATCGCAGATACTGATGTTCTCGGTTGGATCGTTTACCCCTTCCTGATAGTCTCGGTTCTGCGCCTTCTTGTGGCTGAGAAAAAGGAAAAAGTAACGCGACGATTCGTGCGAGACGACTTCCCACTGTTCGGGCAGCTTTGGCTTGATCGCCGCCAAGAGGTCCTGCATGTCAACGCTCGTCGCGCCCGGCGCAGCGGAAACGTCAACCTTGACCGTGTTGGACTCCACGCGCCCCTCCCAAAAACTCCACCACGGGGTGGCCTTGCGTGACGGTTCAAGGATGCAGCGAACTTCAGTGACTCCCGTTCTCGGGAACGTCAGCGAGAGTTCAACTGTTGACGTCGCACCGGGCTTTAGGTCGCCTCCCGGATACCTGCCGTGACCCAAGGCTCCACCCTGGTGTTTGACGGTCCGGGTCGTGCCGTCCGCGTCCTTGATTTCAGACGTCACAAACTGGTCGATGAATCTCGGCCACGGGAGATTCACCGAGGTGGTCGAGACGTTCTTAATCTTGAGAATCATCCGCGAAGGTTGCCCTGCGACAACGGGCGGCGGCACGGAAAGGGTCAGTTCAAGAATGGGACCGGAGTGGGCGGGCGGCGTGTCCGTTCCGGCCGCGCAGGGGACGATCGCTTCCACCACAAAACCGGCTCCACGGTTTGCCGGTCGCGAGCCAACGATCTCGGGGTCGCTGTCCGGCTTCGTCTTGAGCACGGGTTCCATCGGGATCTGCTCCGCGTGGTCCGTCGGTTTGTACGGCTCACCCTCTGTGTGGTGCCCGCGTAGGGTGACCTGTTTCCCCTTGAGGGCTGCCAGATCGGCGGTTGAGACAGTTGGCGAGGGCCGCAGTGTGACATGCCGTTTTCGGGTTTCCTGCCAGGTCTTTTCGCCGTCCTTATAGGTCTCGGTCACATCGCCAATGTCGAGGACGTAGTATGGATCGCTGGGCGAGTTCCACGCCTCGTAGGATTTGACGTTGGCGTGTTTCTCGATCACTACGCCTTCAAGGGTGCCTGTCTTCGCCAGGGCTGGTTTGCCAGGTTTCTCCTCGGCAAACGCGACGCCCGACAGGGCGAACGCCGCGATGATCGTTAGGACTGGCCTCATGGTTTGCCCTCTTTCTTTTCAGGGATCGGTTCTTCCGGGTTTTTTGTCTGCCGCAGGGTCGCCACCTTGCGGCAAACTTCCGCCAGGGCTTTTTCCGACTTGGCGGGGTCTGTCAGAGCGTACTTGTCCTGATCGGTGAGCAGGGCCTTGCCGGCGTGGGCATTGACCGCTTGCATCGCATACTGCCGGTACATATCGTCGCCCATGCGGTGATTGGGCTGCGTCCACAAGGGGACGAACCGCTCGTCGAGCACGATGTCGACCAGTGCCGTACGCTTGGGCGGAGTCAGGGGCGATTGACCAAGGGCCTGAAGCATTGCCTGACGAAGATCGGGGAATCCACTCTTCCGGCCCGTTTCGGCGAAGAACTCTTTCTTGAGAAACTCCCCGTTCTCGGGCAGCCCGACGCGGATCAGTTCTTGAGCCACGGCCCCTCGTACAAACAGATCGCCCTCGGTCCGCATCCTGCTCCGCAACCAGCCATCGCGGGTTTTCGGTTCGTCGAGGTTGGTCGCTTCGGCCGGAGACAGCAGGTGAGAAATCCCAACCACAAAGGCCGTCTGGCCAGACCACCACACGCCGCCATGCTCGCGATCCATGATTGCCCGCAACCGCGGGAGGTGCTCGGGGGTGAAGAACAACTCGGCGCGCCCGACCACCTGGACGACCAGGTTGTTGTAGTTATACGGGTTCTTCCACTCCACATCCTCCCATAGGTCCTTTCGCTCCAGCAGTTCGAGCAGGCGATCCGTGCCGATTCGGTGGCAGATGAAGGGACCCAGCAGAGGCTCGTCGAGGCCTACACCCAAGGAGGTGGAGTAGCGATTCATCGCCGCCAGGCGCACCTTCGCTTCGATTTCCGCTGGAAGCTGGGCCAGTTCCCCGGCCACTGCCTGGCGAACCGCGTCGAATCGCTGTTGCTTCTGGGCGAGGATTCGGTTTCGCTTGGCCTCATAGCTCTTTAGGTCTTTTGGTTCGTCCTCCTGCCACGCCGCGGCCGCCAGGGCGTCGGCTGCCGCCAGTTCGCGGATGAGCCGCTGCTGCCAGTACCACACGCAGGTGCGGCCACCGCGGTTGCGCCGCCACCACGGGTCAAAATCCTTGGCCGTCAGTTCCACGCCCGTCATAAGTCGCAGCGCCAGCCGTGCCGTGTCGGCTACCGTGCGATTGTGCCAACTTCGCATGTGGTGCAGGCCATTGGCCACGATCTCTTCTCCTCCGATGTACCTGGCCGAGCGCGTGTGGTTCCCGCCCAACCCAGGAAGTCCATCGGCATCGTCCTTCAACAGACGGCCAATTCGCCCGACATCCTCCGGCTGGTGCAACGTGGCCAGCGACTCGGCCGCCACGCATCGTATGGCTGGGTCCTTGTCTTCCAGCAGCTTGCGAAGCTCCGGGGCATCGGTCTGCGGCGGCCAGTGCTCGATCTTGTCCAGATTCTGTCGCATCGGTCGCAAGAGCGCCGAATTCGGTGTGTAGTGCGACGCCCAGGGGCGAGCCTGGGTATAGGCTTCAACATCCTCCGTTCGCGGAAAGAGCAGCGGTGTTTTGCGGTCGGAAGGTTCACAGGCTTCCAGGGCCAAGGATCGGACCGACGCATCGTCGACCTGTTGTCCTTTGGCCGCCAGGGCGCGGCTCACGTCGATGGCCCGCTGGAGACGCTGCCGGACAGATAGGTTCGACGGCTCGGATGGCTTCGTTTGCGTGATCCATAATTCGACGGTGTGTGCATAGGGTGGAGTGCCAGGCCGTAAAAAACCTTCAACGATACGAAACCGCAATTCCTTTTCGGCTCGCAGGCGTGGTGGCAATTCGGTAGTGCCGTGGACCGGCACATACCTTCCGGTGATACTTAGTTCCCCGTTCTCGTTGAGTTGCCAATGCCCACGGAACTCATATTCGGGGGGACGTGCAGATCGCAAAGGGCACCATTTTATTCCTTGTCCCTCCGTAAACGTGGTTTCGACCACAACATCGCTCATGTCCTTGTGGTCGGAGAACTGAAGGACCACGAAGACGTTCTTCATAATTTCATGAGTACGTTCTGGTGCCGAAAATACATTGGTTCCTGAAATACAGAGGTCTCTCGGCTTCAGCCCGGGAGCGATCTGGAAATCCACCGGATCAGACCGCAGCGGCGTGCCCGCTTGGAATACACCATCCCACCAACGGATTCGGTATTGGCTAGGCCGGGCGATCTCTGCGAAAGGGATCTTGCCGCCCGCACGCCAGCCACTTCCTTCACTGTAGACCAGCTTGCTGAGGTCCCACTGCCCAATCAGCGTCTGCCCGTGAGCGGGAACCTCGATGTCCTTGTGGTTTGCACAGGGGGGAGCCGCAACGGCCTCTGCCGACCATGCCTTCCCGCCCTCGGCCATGAGCTTGATCTGGCAGGAAGACTTGATGTTCTTGTCTCCCAGCCCTCCGCGATATATCTGCGGATTGTTGGTTCGATTGACGAACCGAGCCTCGACCACAATGCTTTCGTTGACTGCAAACGTGGGCGGTTTCTTCCGAAAGCCCAGCTCCACCGAGATCGAGTGCTCGCCCGCACGCATGGCGGCAACGAAGACCCCCAACACCACGAAGGCTATCGATGCCAAGCTCACGATTCTCATGGGACGGTCTCCCTCGCTTGTGTCCTGGCCGGATTCTTCCCTGTCTCCTTCACTTCTGCGATTCGTAGATCTGCTTGACCTCTGCGTGAGTCAGTGCTCGATCGTAGATTTTCACTTCGTCCACGATTCCGTGGACGGTGAATTGATTTCCCCAGTCAACGCCGAATAATTTACCTCCGCCCAGGTGTACCGGTGCCCGGTCGGAACGGAGCCGTCCAGAGTATGCCTCTGTCTTTTCGAGGTGCCCGTTCACATAGAGCTTTACCGAGGCACCATCGTAAACGCCGACTAGGTGATACCATTTGCCGGGAGCCAACTTGGTGGTGCCGATGGCACTCTTGCCGCCTCCCCGCTGCGGATCGGTGGCATTGCCTACGTGGAATAGGGGCTCGCCCCCCTTGCTGTAGCCGAGGCAGAAGGCAGGGTTCCACCATAGGTCATCTCCCTTGTTGATGATGTATCCATGCTCGTTACCGTATCCGCCGGGGCCTAATGTCGCAAGATTAACCCATACGGCGAGCGTGAGATTGTCTCGAATCTCCAGGCTATCGCTGTTGGGAGTTGTGATGTGCTCGTTGGTTCCACTAAGACCGTAACCGCCTCCATTCTTCCCGTCGGGAGTGTATCTGGCACCCAAGACCGTGCCGTGGTTCCCTTTTCCGCTCTGGTCTGTAACTTTGCCACCCTCGTCCCGGTCGAACGAATAGTGCAAAACAAGCCCACGCTTCAGCCCCTCCGACAGGGATCCACCAGTCAACACCACGCGAAGCTCTCGGATGTGTTCAGCGGCTATTGACACTTTTCCAAATACCGTCTCCAGTTTGATCGGCGCGAGACTACCGAAACTCTTGAGCTTGTCGCCGTTGAGTAAAGTAAACGCCGCCGTTTCGTGATCTTCGCCCATTTTGATGCTAAGGATCTGATTCAGTGGGACATCCATCTTGGCGTAGGTCGTCTGCACCGGCACCGACAAAATGCTTGGGATGCCGATGACGTGGGAACCGTCAACCAGATCGATTGCAAGACGAACCTGCGATTCGGCCTTGTCCTGTCCAGCCCACGCCGCTCCCACCAAGGTCATTGCTGTAAACAGTGCAATACATAATGCGAATCTTTTCATGCTACACTCCTTATGTTGGTGTTTGTTTCCTTCACTTCTGCAATTCGTACATCACATCTGCTTGACCGAGAAATTGCGGATCCAGCCCATGCTGTCATGCCCCCACTGGAAGCCGACACCGCCATGGTCCAGCGTCTTGTCTCCGATGACCTCGCCCATTTTCTCGTCCCGCACATCGGCAAGTTGCTCGCCGTCAACCCAGACTCGAATGCGATTCCCGCATACATCGATCCGAATCTTGTTGCCATCCTTCAGGTTAATTTTCAGCCCACGTCCCTGCGCTAGGCTGCGGCCGCCCTCGCTGAACGGATTACCCCAACCCGACGGTACACGGCAATGGAAGTTGTATGCGCAACCGAGGCTCCATGTACCATCGGCACCGAGACTGAGCGCGTACCAGGTCGAGCCTAACTCGTTCCAACTCTCCTTCGCGTCGGCAACATGGAACAGGACGGCCCCGCTCCGATAGTCCAGCGGCAGCCCGTACGGGTTGAAAGCCGGATCGACGCCGCGCATACAGAACTCGAACTCGATGCTGTAGTCCTTCCACGCCGCACTGCCGATGTTGCTCATGAGCGTCGGCCCGCGTCCATTACCGCCGTGGCCGTAACTGAATCCCGAACGGGCCTTGGGCAGTGAGACCAGTTTATCCCCCTGCACCTCAAACGCCGTTCGCCACGGCATCCAGTTTACGCCTCCATAGGACAATGTCCCCTCACCAGTCGGCAACGTCCCGCCTGCCAACACAACCCGAAGCTCTCGGATGTGTTCCATGCCGATCTTCACCATTCCGAATACTGTTTCGAGCCTGATCGGCGCGAGACTGACGACGCCTTTGAGCTTGTCGCCATTCCGTAACTCAAGGGATGCCGTTTCGTGATCTTCGCCCATCTTAATGCCAATGAGCTGCTTCAATGGGACATCCATCTTGGCGTAGGAAGTCTGCACTGGCACCGACAGAATGCTCGGGATGCCGATGACGTGGGAACCGTCAACCAGATCCAGTTCAAGACGCAGTTGCGGTTCGGCCTTGTCCTGTCCAGCCCACGCCGCTCCGACTAGCACCATGGCTGTAAACACTGCAATACATAATGCGAATCGTTTCATGTCATTCTCCTTCTGATGCTGTTTGTTTTTTTCACTCCTGAACGTCGTAAAGTTGCTTGACCTCTTCTCCAGACAGCGCGCGGTTGTAGACCATCACTTCATCAATGAGGCCATTTGCCCAGTAGCCGTCTGCGCCCCAACTGGCACCGACCTTGGCGGTGGAATCCCTCTTATTTAGAGGTGAATCGCCAGTCGCGTCCTGGCCCACGGACACCCCATCCTTAAATAAGACGACCTGACCACTCCGTTTGAAAGTGAAGCACAGATGGGCCCACTTGCCGATTTCAGTCGGTTTACCCCATGCCGTGGGTCTCCTCCCGTCGGCCGTAAGCACGGTGACAATTCCTTTGTGCGGCGGGACTAGGTCCGAAAAGTGGTCTGCTTGTGCAAACAGCCCCCAAACATTGTCGCCCGGCGGACCTCCGAACTGCGTGACCACCGAGGCACCCCGCTGAGCCTTGGCAGGCCGAACCCATCCGCATACCGTGATTTCGTCCACCCCACTGAGATTGCACCCCGTATCTAGGTAATCCCCATTGCCGTTGAATTCGTACGCCCCGCCGGCAATGCCGTCGCGAGTCCACTTCGCTCCATGTACAATCCCGTGGTTCCCTTTTCCGCTCAGGTCGGTTGCCTTTCCACCCTCGTCCCGGTCGAACGAATAGTGCAAGACCAGCCCACGCTTCAACCCCTCCGGCAGCGGCCTACCAGCCAACACAACCCGAAGCTCTCGGATGTGTTCAACGGCTATTGATACTCTTCCAAATACCATCTCCAGTTTGATCGGCGCAAGACTACCGATACTCTTGAGCTTGTCGCCGTTGAGTAAAGTAAACGCCGCCGTTTCGTGATCTTCGCCCATTTTGATGCTAAGGATCTGATTCAGTGGGACATCCATCTTGGCGTAGGATGTCTGTACCGGCACCGACAGAATGTTCGGGAACCCGGTGATGTGGGAACCGTCAACTAGATCCAGTTCAAGACGCAGTTGCGGTCCGGCCCTGTCCTCGCCCGCCATCGCCGTGCCAACCAGTGCCATGGCCGTAAACACTGCAATACATAATGCGAATCGTTTCATGCTACACTCCTTTTGTTTAATGTTGTTGTTTGTTTCCTTCACTTCCGCAATTCGTACATCTGCTTGATCTCTTCTTCTCTCAACGCGCGGTTGTAAATCTTCACCTCGTCCACCAAGCCGTTAATGAACATGTCCGACCAGTTGATGAACGGGAGCCGAGACATGTTGCCGATGACCAGTTTGGTGTCGGGACCATCCAAGATGGGCGCATGGGAGGCGGAGAGCCGCGTCTCCTTTTCCAGCTTACCGTCCACGTAGTAACGCAACATTTCTCCGTCATACGTTCCGACAAGATGACACCAGCGGTTCAGCGGAAGATTTCCCGGCACGGCTGCCACCGTTGGGCAGGGTTTGGTCGGACTATTCTGCACCGCAAAGACTCCTTTCCCGTACCCGTGTCCTATGGCGAGTTCAAACGCGCCTGGTTTATCGGTGGAGAGTGGACCACGATTGATTACGTGGCCGTAAAGGGTGTGTCCAGTGACGGAGACCCAGAGGGAAACGGTCATCTCGTTCCAACCGTTCATATTCAGCTCGGGCGCGGATGCCACGAGATAGGTGTCCTTGCTGCGGAAGCGGGCCGCCTTGCCTTTGACGCCGGCTTCATACACGGGGGTGCCCACCCAGTAGCCGTCATTTCCTCGGCCGCTCTGATCCCGCACCTTCTCGTTGTCGTCGTCAAACGTGTAGTGGAGAACCAATCCGCTATCTGCTTTGCCCGGCATGAAGGTGATGCTACGGCACTCCGCCAGCGGAACCTCGACTTTTCCGAACAGCGTTTGCACGTCGAGGAAGCGCAGATTCAAAACGCCTGAAACCTGGTCGTTATTGAGGAGTTGGATTGCCACGGTCTCGCGGTTCTCGTTGAACCGAATACTTCGGATCTGGTCGGGTGGCAGCGCGATCTTGCCAAAGGAAGTTATGAGATGTAGGGGAGCCTCCGTCGTGGTTCCGATCAGACGGGAACCCTCGGTGAGTTCGATGGACAGGCGAATCGCTTGGCCTGTTTCCGGATTACCTCCATACGCAAAACTCGCCAAGCAGAGTACTCCGCAAGTGGGCAGAACATATTTCAACTTATTCATCATGCTTTCTCCTTAGGACCGGCGCAGAAATAACTGTCGTGTTTTGCCCACTCGCCGAGCGGGGGCGGACGGCACACGGAGTGTGCCTGCTACTTTTCTTGCGACAGTTATTTCTGCGCCGGTCCTTAACCAACTTTCGACACAACTTGGTTGATAGCCATTTTACTTCGACCGCTCGATTGTGACATTATTCTGCTTGGCGTTCCGACCCTGATGCTGAGTGACCTCGTAGAGCAGGTCGGCCTTCTCGCCTGGCTTCACGGTAGCGGTGTATTCGACTGTCTGGTAGTCGAAGTCTTTGGCTGCCAGTGCGCTGCGGAAGACAACATGGCCGGGAAAGGTGCGCCGAACTTCCAGGTCGATCGGTTTGGCCGTGTAGTTACGCACTCGTTGACTGTAGAGTACCAGGTCGTCCCAGCCCACCACCGAGCTATTCATCTCGATTTGGACGTTGGCCTCGCCCACCTGCTTGAAGATGTCGGCCCCGTAGATTTGCATCCAGATGTTGTCGCGGCGGGATCGTAGCTTGACTAACTCGAAGATCACGTTGGGATCGCTGCCGAGGTTCAACTCGATCTTGTCGCCGATGGGGATGTACTTGATCGGCTGCCCGACCAGGTAGCTCAATCCATCCTGGCCGTTCTGGCGAAAGACGCGGAACATGCCGTCCGGCAAGGGCGTGGTGCCGAGTTTTGAGTCCTTGTCGTTCGTGAGCAGGCACATCCGCACCAACTGGTCACCGTATTCGGCCGGGCGGTAGCGGTACTGGATTTTGAACGGCACGGTGGTGACCTCAAGGCTTCGCATCCGTTTCGACCAGCCGTTGCGAATCGTTTCGGTCCCTTCGATCGTGTAGATAAAATACTCGCTCAGGCCTTCTTTGATGATCTGTTTTGGTTTCTTTAGAGCACCGCCACTGCCGCCACCTTTTTCGTCATAGAAGTAGCCACCGTCTTCGTCTCTGCCATTCTTTTCTAATTCACGAAGGGCACTTTGCCGCAATTCGTGCTTTATGCCTGACCCCAACTTAGACACTTCATCCAACCGCACCCGCGCCAACTGCGCGATCTTCTCGACCAGATTGACCCGCCCGACGATCAGCCGCACCTGCACGTCTTCGTACTCTTCGCCCGAATTGTTGTGTACTCGGACAAAACCCTCGAAGCCCATTTCGGTCTCGGCCGGGTTGGCAATGCAAACGTAATCCGCCGCCCAACTGATCCCGCTCGTGAAATAGGTGATCTCGACCGTTGCCTCGCCGTCCATCTCGCTCTGCACGTTCCAGTAGAGCATCTGGGGTTTGTCGTGCGGGAAGGTCGTGTCGAGCAATTCCAGCTTGTCGGGATGGTTAAGAAATCGAAGTTGGACTGAAGTTGGGTCGATGAGCGTATTAGCCCAACTGAACTGCAAAGGGTTTGCACCCGGCTTGAAGCTCACTTTGCGGGTTTCTCGCACGAGAGTCAGGTCTTCCGAGTTGTAGATGGTCAACTGGACGCTCTGACGGGCGGGCACTGTCGAAAGATCGACGTTTTTGGCATAGACGGCATCGACAAGGAGGAAGATTACCAGCAGCAGAAAGAATGCCTCACGCAAAGGCGCAAAGGCGCAAAGAAAACAAGCTGAGTGTCGAAGACAGTCGGTTCCCACGTGGAGCGCAGGAACCAGGACATTGTTCTTCGCGTCTTCTCGCCTTTGCGTGAACATCTTTTTTCCAGTTGAGTTCCGGCAACTCATGGCTTCACCGGGGCCTTTTCGATCGTGACGTTGTTCTGCTTGGCCAGCCAGCCTTGGTGCTGGATGATCTCGTACAGCAGATTAACTTTCTCGGCGGGTTTCACCGTGGCCGTGTACTCGACCGTCTGATAGTCGTGGTTCTTGGCCGGTAGCTCGCTAAGGAAGACGACATGGCCGCCGAAGACTCGGCGGACTTCCAGGTCGATCGGCTTTTTGGTGTAGTTGCGAACCCGCTGGGTGTAGAGGGTATGGTCATCCCAGCCGACCACCGAGCTGTTGACCTCAACTACCACCCCAGCTTCGCCGACCTTTCTGAAGACGTTCGCCCCGTGGAGTTGCACCCACAAATTATCTCGCCAGGTGCGGAGCTTGATAAGCTCGAAGATGACCTCCGGGTCGGGGCCAAGGTTCAACTCGATCTTGTCGCCGATGGGAATGTACTTGACCGGCTGGGCCACGAGGAAACTCAGCCCGTCACGGCCATTCTCGCGGAAGACGCGAACAACACCATCCGGCAATGGCGTGGTGCCGAGTTTTGAGTCCTTGTCGTTGGTGAGCAAATACATCCGCACCAACTGGTCGCCATATTCGGCAGGACGGTAGCGGTATTGGATCTTGAAGGGTACCTTGGCCGCTTCCAGGCTCCGCATCCGCTTCGACCACCCGTTGCGAATCGTCTCGGTCCCTTCGATGGTGTAGATGAAGTATTCGCCCAGCCCTTCCTTGGCGACTTGCTTGGGCACAGCAGGTGTGCTTTCACCCGCCAGGGCGGGTGCTGCGGGCATGGGCGCGTTTGCGATCGCCAGCTTGAGGGCGTCTGCCTTGAACTTGCCACGCGCCGTCTCTTCCAACCCATCGACCTGCTGGGGCGTAATGCGGGCCAATTCGGCGATCTTTTGCACCAGGTTGATCCGGCCGACGACCAGGCGGACCTGGGCATCCTCGTATTCTTCGCCCGAATTGTTGTGTACCCGCACAAACCCTTCGAGGCCCATGTCGGTCTCGGCCGGGTTGGCAATGCACAGGTAATCGGCCGACCAACTGATGCCGCTGGTGAAGTAGGTGATCTCGACCATCGCCTCGCCGTCCATCTCGCTCTGGATGTTCCAGTAGACCATCTGCGGCTTGGCATGGGGGAAGGTGGAGTCCAGCAGGGTTAGCTTGTCTTTATGAGTCAGGAACCGCAACTCGACCGACGTTGGGTCGATGAGCGTGTTAGCCCAACTGAACTGCAAAGGGTTGGCACCTGGCTTGAAACTCACCTTGCGCGTTTCTCGCACAAGCGTCAAGTCTTCGGAGTTGTAGATCGTCAGTTGCACCGTATTGCGGGTGGGGACGGTCGAGAGATCGACGTTTTCAGCCCGCACGACAAGGGCCGCCACGAGCAACATTCCCAGCCCCAGTATTCCTCGAATCATTGTATTTCGCATAGTATCACCATTCATTCTTGATCAGGAGATGGAGCTTGTGGACGATCTTCTCGGCCTTGGTGTCTGCGCCGCGTGCCGGGAGTTTGACGTGGAATACCAACTGCTCGAAGGTACTCTTCTCTTTGTCCGGTCCCTCCACGAAGGTAGTGTCCTTGCCAAGTTCCCACTGAATATCCCGACCGTTGTCGCCATAGAGTTCGTTGCGGATCGCCCGCACGTTCTCCGAGATATCCAGCACGACGGCCTTGTCCTTAAAATTCTCGATCTCGAACTTGATGACCACTTCGCGGTCAAAAAGGTTGCCGGCGATGCGATGCTGTTGGTTCTTGTCGATGGTCCGTTTGACAACCACATCCTGGGCCACACCAACGTAGAGCCGCATTTCGTCGTCCAGCGGGGTAAACTTGCCCCAATCCTCGCCAATGAAGGCCGTGCCGCCGTGACCGTCATCTTGGAATATGCGGACCTTGCCATACTGCAACGGCGCCACGCCCAGGCGGTTGGCCTTATTGTTCTTGAGGACGTAGTGCATCGGCACCAGCAGCTTGTTCTGCGGGCGATCGAGGTAGCCGTGGGCCTGCGGATCACAGGTGTAGGTCTTCTTAACCGGCACCTCGGTGAACTTCTCCACCAGCATTTCCTTAGTCTCATTGATGCCGATCGGCTTCAGGAAGCGGGGGCCGAAACCTGCCCAGAGCCCGGTCGAGCCGAATGACTCGTTGGCAAGGTTCTGGATGCGCATGTATTCCGAGAGCACCAGCGTCTTCTCGTCGTTGGTGGCGACCGCCCGGTAGTTGAAGCTCTTCGTCAGGTTTCCCAGCAAGTAGCTGATGCGAACACGGGCAGAACCGGAGTCGCTGGAGGATACCTGCCAGACCAGGGCCGCCTCGTTGGGCGGATAGCTGACCGAGAGAACCTTCACGTCCAAGGGCTTGGCGTCGGCGGCCTTGCTGTCGGTCGCCGGAGCGATCACGCGGAATACGATCGTGTTCGGGTCGATTTGGGTGTTCGCCCAGGAGAAATCGACCTGATTGACCCCCTTAACCAGGGGTACTATCCGTTCCTCCTCGACTAGCGTGGCGTTGGGGTTGTCCAACTGGATTTCCACCCGTTCCCGCACGGGGAGGGTGATCAGCTTGATTCGGGCCATCGCCGTGGCGGGCAGGGCCGAAACGGCGGCCACGAGGGACCAGATTGCCAAATTACGGTATCGCATTGTGTTTCTCCTTGGGTTTGTCCGGTAATAGACGAAGTTGCGTCCGGTTTAGTTCCCGGCTGGTCGTATTATTCTGGCACTTGGGCGACAGTATTACTAGGCTCCGTCCAGGCCACTTTCCAAATATAGGTTGAATTCCGACTTTTTACGTCGAACTGGATTGACCATTTTCCCCCTTGGGCCAGGTATATAATAGGGGGCGAATTTTGCAGTGACCCACTGTCGTCCGTCCCATCTGCAACAATTAGCTTAAGCTTGGTCGAACCGGGGGTGTACCGCACGCTGTCGCCTGGACCGTTTGAGGCAAGCGATCACTTAGAAGGATTTCAACATGATGAACCGAAGACGATTTCTCTCCACAGGAATGATCGGCGCCGGATTGGTCGGCACCCCCGGGCTGGTGGCTGCTTCAATGGTCAAGCCTAGTGAGCCGGTGGCTCAGGCAAATACGTTCAACGAGAAATGGGCCCGTGCGGATCTGGAATCTCTCGGGATTCCGAAGTCGTGGTGGCATGTTCAACAGGGACTATTTCCCTTCTCGCCGGAGAGAGTTCTGGTGATCAAGAAGCGGCCATCAGACCGGGGCTTCCGGCCGTTGAAGGAAAAGCTGCTACAAAGCGGGTTCGGAGGAAATGACCATTTCTCAGAAGAGAAACTGGATTATGCCCTCTGGATTACGCACAAGCTGACCACCTGCTACCATGTGCCCGAGTATTTTGAGCCCTGGGGAACCAAACTGGCAGCCAGAGAAGACTTGGGTGCTGGCATGGGTTTGAGCGGCCATGTGGGGATTGTGCATCAGTTCCAGCCTGCAAGTGGCTCACAATCGGTCCCAACGACTAATGGTCCCTTGGACTGGTGGCTTGTTCTCATCCCCGGCGGCGTCGATTTCCAGAGTTTGGACGACCTGCCTACCCATGTACTCTTTGGCCTTGTCCTTGCAGATTCCGGCAAGGATTTCTCCCTCTATGTGCCGTGGTGTGGATGCCTGAGTACCATCTGGAAAACGACTCCGGACTGGACCAGAGTTTCTCAAATGGACCGTCTGATGGCGGCACGTTACCTAAACCGGCGGCTGGTCGATGTCATGTAATTCTGGGAGGAGTCTTCCGAATAGCAATGCTCACCCGCACCACTTTGCTTCGCAGCCTTGGCCGCACTAGCCGCCCGGGAGGCTGTCGCGGATTTGCCTTTTTGCCCGCTGTTCTTTTTCCCAAAATACCTCGGACCCACTGTTGTCCTTGCCATGCCGCACAATAGCTCGTCGGATCGTTGGTGAGCCTCCTGAGGCAAGTTTTATGAGGCTCTCGGGAAGAATAATTCGGATTCTTGATTGGGTTCAAAAGGTCAGACCCACAGGTGTCCGTCCTGTTTCCGATAATGATTCTGAAGATCAACGACAGAACGAACAACCACAAGATTTCGTCAAGGGGTGAGCCAAGAACAAAGGGAGAAAAACATGGCAAGGCGAGGAGGCAATGTGTATTTTACGATTCTTCAAATACGTCATTCAAAGCCTATCAAGACGATGAATGCCTTGAAGAAGTTAGTTTGTGATCCGGAGTTATCCGAAAGAACACAGCTCTGGGTCGTAGAATCCACTTTGGTTAACGGGGATCGGATAGTCTCAAGGAATTCAAATATCAGGAGGAGTGAAGACGAGTTGTCGCTATGAAGAGTGCAGGAAATCAGGGAACTCCGTCCGAAGATGCAAAGATCATCTCGGACGGCGCGCTCCCCAAACGGCAATCATGGCACCCAGATCGCGAAAGAGGTCTGCGGTGCCTAGATTGCCACATGAGTCACGCTGAAGTAAATTGATCTACTCCATGATCTACGAAAACACGAAAGAAATTATGTTGCCCTACGGAACAAATGACCTAGACCCCCAAGTCGTCTGCGTCAGCCATTCCCCGCATCGAGTCCGCTGTTACGTTCGCGGATGCAAGCTCGTGCTCCAGACCCCAACCCGCTATAAGAAGGGGGACGTCTGTCTCGATCACGGCATTCGTTGTCACAGTTCTTCCTATGGCGTGACCTACAGCTATGCCGACGTTCGCGGCAACATGATTGCCTCCCCCGACCTGCTGGCAACTCGGGTTATCGGCCATCCGTTCAAATACGAGTCGGACCGGCTTGGGCTGGAACGCTCCGAAGACGCGGTATCGTGGAACGTCTTTCGGTCTCTCCAGGAAGCCGGCTGCATGGGCAGGCTCGCACAGGCCATCACGGGCGACACCTACACGGCCGAACCCCTCCTGTATCTCTGGGGAATCTGCCTAACCAAGGATTCCTTCAACCCGATGGATCTCTTAATTGCGGCCAGGAAGAGATTCGAGTCGAATTTGCCGGTCGAGCGTCCCTATACGGAGCCCGATATCATGCTCCATCTCCCAGGCCGATACATGATCCTGATCGAAGCCAAGTTCACCAGCCCCAATACGACCTATGGTCGCGGGCCGCGCAAGGATGCCCAGTCGCTGACGCTCGATGAACTATTGGAAATCTATCACGATCCCAGCCTTCGCATCCTAGACCATGCTTGGGCGCGCTCGCAATCCCGAGTGCATTACCAGTTGTGGCGGAACATGCTGTTTTCCGAATGGATGGCACGGGAAGACCATCCCAACACCAAAGCCTTCCACGTCAATCTGGTTCGGCAAGGTTTTGAGGAGGCCAGTGCCGCCGAGTTTCACACCCTGGTGAACTCAGACTTCAAGGATCGTTTCCGGCGGATCACCTGGGAAGACATTCACCAGCTCTTTTCGGGCAATCCGGCCCTGGAGACGATGTGCCGCTATCTGGAAACTAAGACTGCCGGCTTGGTCCAGGCGTTCAACATCCAGGCTCTTCCGATTCCAGGTGCAGAAGTAGGGTGGGGAGAGTGAAACGAGCCCCACCAAAAGCGGATCGGAACATAATTGGTGGGGCTCGCTGCGCTCTCCCCACCCTACAATTATTCGCGTTCCGCACCTAGAACCGGAAGAACCAAAAACCTCAACACGAACCATGGCAAAAAAACTATCCAATCCCGCGAAAGCCCCAAAAAAGAAACCGGCCACCGCAACGCCCTACCCCAAGCGACCGGAGGAAGATCGCCGTGCCCGACAGGCTGTTAGGCTGGCCAACGTGATGCGCATCCAGGAATTGTTGCTCGGCCGTGGAAGATGGAATGTCAAGACTCTGGCCGCAGAACTGGAATACTCGGAGAAGACGGTTCATCGCTACATGGCCGTTCTCGAATTGGCCGGAGTTCCCTGGTATTACGATTCGCACGACCGCTGCTACCACGTCAGGCCAGGTTTCAAGTTCCCCGTGGTCAACCTTTCCCCCGACGAACTCTTGAGCCAGGCGGCCGCCACGGCCGTGGCCAAGGCGACGGGCCTTGATGCCGGGGCGGATGCCAGGCCGACTACCCGCAAGATCGCGGCGGCATCTTCCCAAGAGGTTGCCGACTTGCTCTCCGATGCCGAAGCCGTGATGGAAGTCCTGAATCTCAAGCTGGCCGATCACAGCCGGCACCAGGAATTGATCCGGACTACCCAGTGGGCACTCATTAAGAAACGGCAAGTCACGGGCCAGTATGTCACACCGTACCAAGAGCAGCCGGTAAGGCTGACGCTGCACCCCTACCGCCTCTGCTTCGCCGGCCAAGCATGGTACTTGATTGCCAGGCCGGCAGACGAAAAGTCGCCCAAAACCTACAGGATCGCCCGATTCCAATCGCTGCGGATGATCGATGTGGTGGCCCAACGGCCGGATAAGTTCAGCCTGGGCGAATACTTCGGCAATGCCTGGGGCGTGTTTCGTGGGAAAGAATCTTTCGATGTGGCGATCGAGTTCACCAAAGAGGCGGCATCACTGGTCGCCGAGACCTGCTGGCACAAGACCCAGGAGGTGAAACGCCAACCGGACGGCCGGGCAACCCTCTCCTTCCAGGTTGACGGCCTCGACGAAATCCTCTGGTGGGTTCTGGGCTGGTCCGGTCGGGCCAAGGTGATCCAGCCCGAGAAGCTCCGGGAAATGGTTGTCGAGAAGTTGAAGGCCGCGATCGAGATGAATGGTGAATAGGATAAAACATGAAGAACATTGACGACACTCTACGCGCCCTCCACGCCGCCCGGAACGACTTGTCCGTCGCTTTCCGTATCATGGATGGATTGGAATTGGTTGCGTCCAACGCGGATATTATCATGCTTCTGGATTCCGCTCTCGGCAGCAAGGACTCCGAGGTCCGTTCCGGGGCAGCCTACGGTTACTGGAAATTGTTTTCTGACTGCAAGACTCAATCTCTCCCACTGCTGATCAAGGCAGCGGCGGATTCCGCCCCGTGGGTCGCCTTCCACGCCGCAATAGCCCTGTTGCAAATCCATAAGAGAGATCCGAGTTGTGGGCTGCACACGAAGGAAGTCGCTCGCCTGTTCGTAGCCTCTCTGGAAAGCGAAGACCCTCAAGTTCGGGCGGCGGCGGCAAACGAGTTCTGTCGAGTCAAATGGCGTGCCGCCTGGGTCTTCCATCGCCTCGTCGCCCGCTTGGACGACCCGGTACTGGAGGTACGCCTTGCCGTCGCTAGCAACCTCTGCTGGTGTCTCATCACCCACGGAGCCCCCCTCAAGTTCCTTGAGCAGATCCGCAACGAGGCACTCCCCAAGTTCCTTGAGTGGATCTCCAACGAAGATGTTCCGGAAGAGGTGTTTTATGGTAGCGTCGCGGTCATCCGGATGGACGACTCCTATCGGGAGGCGTTGTTGCCTGGACTGCTGGAGTCGTTCGGACGCCTCGGTGACCCATTCCGAGCCAAGGCAATCTTACTGCTGCGTTTTTTTCCTAAGGAACCCCGGATCGTCGCCATGCTCGGCAAGTGCTATCACGAGAGTTATGATCGGGACGTGCGTTTGGCGGCGGTCGAGATGTTTGCCGAAAGCGTGCGTGCTGAGGTTCGGGAAGCGCATCCGTTGCTCATTGAGGCATTACTTGACGAAGAACCGGACGTTGTCGTGGCTGCGGCCTTTGGACTGCTTGTGTTGGGGCAGGACGCGGCGGCAGCAGTTCCGAACCTCGTGGCGGTCCTGGATGCCGAGATCAGGAAAATCGAGGCGGGCAGCCTTCGGGAGCGGGACCCGTGGGGCCTTGTCGTCAGGTATGTCTGCGACATCCTCGGCAGGTTGGGAGCCGTGGCGGAACCCGCGGTTCCATTACTGTGGCGCGCGCTGAAGCAGGACAATTATGACTTCCAGCATGCAGCGTGGAAGGCATTGTCGGAGATGGGGTTTGAACCCAACATGACCATGCAACCTACCCCGATTTACCTTCGTCGAACGATGGAAGAATGGTTGGCGGCGTTCTATTCCGACGAATACGTCGAAGGCATGGAGTTGCTGTGTGAGGCTTTGCCCAGACATCCCGTGAAAGTAAGCAAGAAGTTCCGCGAACAGCAATCACCCGATGCCACGAACCTGATGTGTAAGGCATTGTCCTGTTTTGGCGTGGCTTTCATCGAAGAGGCGGTACGAACGCTCGATAACCTTGAGGACCGGAAGCAAGCCCGGCTGATTCTCTGCATCGCGGATGCGGGATGCCAGTCAATACCCTACCTCGTCCGGCTTTTGGGTCACTCATCCGCCAATGTGCGAGCGGCGGCGTGCTTGGGGCTAGCCGAGATTTTCGATTTAGAACCCGACTGGCCCGCCGATATCGAGCAACGGGTCGCGGTCATTTTTGACCGCGTAGCGCAGTCTGAAGCGGCATGGGGCGAGACCTTCGAGCAATTCGATGCTGCGTTCGCTTCCAATAGCCGTGCCGAGGTACGGGCTCGTGCCGCCGCCCCACTGGCCCGTGTCAACAAGCGTTTCGATTGGGACCAAGAACGGCGAGACGAAGTGGTTCCGACCCTGGCGGAATTGCTTCACGACAAGGTGCGCGAAGTCCGTATCGCTGCGGCGCATGCCCTCAATTTGATTGGGAAGGCTTCCCGGCCCGACGTCGATCTGATCCTGGCTGCCGAATTGGGAGACATGGATTCAGGGGAGATGGATTGCGACAAGTTCTTTGAACCCAAACAATGTGGCCAAGCCCCGGTAATTCCTGCATCGGTTGAGAACTTCCAGATGTTGTTTAGTGATCTATTTTCGCCACCCATAGAATCCGGTCTGCCGGATCACATATGCATGTTGATAGCGTCCTTGGGCGGCGCGGATATTGCCGCTCGCTTTGCCGCCATCGAGGGTTTTGTGAAGATCGACAGTCCCGAACAAGACGCAAGCAGCGAACTGCTGGACATGCTCAACGACCCATGTGTGCAAGTCTGCTGGAGTACAAAACAGGCACTCTTGAAGATTCTGATGAACAGAGCAGCCGTTTGGAATCGGTAGGAGTAACTCAGAAAGGTAATGCAATGATTGAATGGGTAATTCCTCAACATCTGGCTCGAAGTTCAAGACCAGGCTACTTCCTCGGGAAGGGAGCCGTGGGCCGGGACACCGTTGACACATGGCTGAGTGAGGTTTGCGATGCCGGCATCAAGTCGATTATCTGCCTATTGAGTGACGAACATCTGAAGCTGTATCAGGGGCTTTCGCCAAGCCGTAGTCTGGTCGATTATTACCGCGATCGAGGGTTTGATGTGGCCCATCTTCCAGTTCTCGATTACCAGCGGCCCCCGTTGTCGAACGACGACTTGCAGCGTGTTGCCGCCGCCTACAGCCAGCTTCCCAAGCCCGTCCTCATCCACTGTAGCGCGGGGATCGACCGCACCGGCATGGCGGTCGCTTATCTGCTGGAAACTTCTCTTTCGCAATGAGGCCTTTTTATGACATACCCCAATATAGCGAATGTCTACGACGAAATGCGGATCGACGCGATGGTGAAGCTGGCTACCCTTGGAGAGCCGTTCATTCCAAATTTGATCGATGCGCTTGCGGATATCGATTCCATGGTGCTATGCGGTGCAGCACAGATTCTTGTCAGGCTTGGCCAGGGGACGGCCCCCTGGCTCATGGATGCCCTGGAACAACATCCGCGCTACCAAGTTCGAGCGAGGGTAGCACAGATATTCGGCTGGTTTGCGGCGGATGATCCGATGCGTGCCATTGCATCACAATTCAAGGTCGTGCGCGATCCGACTCCGCCCGGGCTGGGTATTGTTCTCCGCAAAGTCCTGAAAGAGGTTCTCCCCTCCCTCATCAATGCATTAAAGGACGAGAATTGGGTCGTCCGCTTCTTTGCGGTGGGGGCTTTATCCGGAGCCGGTACCGATGCCGCAATGGCTGTTCCAGACCTTCTGGAGTTTTTGAGGGAAGCCGAAGTAGAGGATGGAGCACGAAACCACGTTCCCAACATACTCTGCGCGTTGGCGCATGTGGGATGCAATAATCCGGATTTGATTCCCCTATTCGCGGAGAGACTCCAATCAGCCCGTCCGAATACGCTGATGGCAGCGGGGGCTGCTTTCTTCGAGATCGGGCCAACCGGCGTGGTGACAGTGCTTCCTGCACTGGATAAATTCCTGAAGAAAGTAGAGGCGTCCATCCAGAAATCAGCCGAACTTGCCATGAGCCTTAACAATGGAAAACCACAAGTTAAGAAGGCATCGAAGCGAACCGACACGAACAATACAGGACCACAGACAGGCGTATGACTATCAGAAGGATAGGTCGATGTCTTCAGAAAAACGCTGGATCAGATTCCAGCCCTTCGACAGGCTCGTACCGCCCTTGAAAATGATCTTGTCGCCTGCGGCACGTGCGATGATTCGCAAGGACTCGGTGACGTAGTAATCCTTCTCGATGATCGCAGGACGCAAGGCCCGATTACCAAAATGTTCCGCAGCGCGAATGATCGCTTGCTCGAAATCGGGATGCTCGAAGAGTTTCACGTTAGCGGTGTTCCTTTACCTGCCAATGATGGGCGCAATCCAATTCGGCCAAAACGCCAAAGCTGAACCGCGACAGTGGATTCAAGCTCTCCCGAAGCCGGTGCAAGGTCTTCGGCCCCTTGCCGAGTTGTTCCCCAATAGCACCAAGCATGGCTCGCACGCGAGGTGGTTCCGTGTCGGAGACTTTGAGCATCCGCTCGAAGCGTCCTTTTTCCGACATAAGTTCCATCATTTTCCGGACGGTCTTCTCCGGAGATAGTTCGGTGGTCTCTCCCCGCAGTCTGAGAAAATCCAACAATGCCGCATCAATATCAGAAAGATTGCCCCAGGCTTCCGGGCGACGAGCGTGGACGGTCGTATCGTGCCCAATGAGCTTGCGAGGCAAACTGAGCGAACTGGTCGCGATTTCCCGTTGCTTGGCGTTCTGCGTAGTGAACCCCAGCAAGTTCGCGGCGGCGATTCCCGATGGAAATATGTTTTTGCGGCGACTGGCAAGTCGTTGGATAGCGGCCGGATTGGGACGACTCTTTCCGAACGCCGTCTTCCGGGAACGGTAATACACGCCCTTGCTCAGTCGTTCCAGAACACCCGCCCGAGCCAGCCTTGAGAGAGTCTGAACGACGGCTGTGCCGGGAAGATCGGCAAAATCCCCCAGCCGCCAAAGACGTTCCCCCCCGCGCTGAATTCGCTGGCGAACGGTGGCGGCAATCTGGCGAGGCTTGGCTTGCAATCGAGTTTCCATACTGAGATTATCGGTCCGCAGTCCGTTGTTGTCAAGTTTTCTTGCTATAAAACATGACATACATGGAGTCCGGTCTATGTCGTACGTCAGGCTTTTCAGCCTGCCATTCAACCTTATTCACCTTCCCGACGAGCCGGATGGGCTCAAAACATGACCTTGTGGTGGCCGGTCTCTCTGTTGTGGTCGGTCTCCTGACCGATCCACGCCGCCGACCGAAGGTCGGAAGTATTCGTAGGGCGGACTTTAGTCCGCACAGGCGGACCCACAGTAGTCCGGCAGGTTCGATAAAATGGAGGATGCCTTGTTGTGGCCGGTCTCCGGCCGAGCCTCGCCGTACCTGAATTGACGAAGTTCCGGGGTCATTGCGTGCGACCGCTGGCCTGGGTATGTTGATGAGAGTCGGGGAAATGCAATTCCAAGGGCGGACTGAAGTCCGCCCTACAAGCTATTCTCTGGAGGGTACGATGCCATTGCTAGAACCCGATATTGCTGACAACAGGCCAATGGGCGTGGCCTTCGCCACCGCGATGCTTCGGCAGTTGGCGCACCCTGAGCAGGATGTGCGTTTTGAAGCATTTGTGCGCGGCTATCCCGTGCGTCAGACCCCGTGCCGCGAGCTACTCACGCTTCGTCCCGAAGAAAAGGAACTTCTTCGCCTAGCCCTTTCCGACTACCCGACACCGCCGCGGGTTCTCGATATCGGCTGCGGCATCGGCCGGCACCTGTCTTATGCGATCGGTCTTCGGGCCGAGTCGCAAGTTTGGGGCGTCGAATACAGCTCAATTCTCCGGGACTACTGCGCCGGGATCCTCATCAGAAAGCCAGAGCAACAAAAATGACCGACTACGACAGCCCCTGGAAAGAAGCCCTCGATGTCTATTTTGAGCCATTTCTTGGTTTGTTTTTCACTCAGGCCCACGGCGAGATCGATTGGGGCCGGGGTTTTGAGTCGCTCGATACGGAACTCCAGCAGGTCGTGCGCGAGGCGGAATTGGGGCGGCGGGTCGTCGATAAGCTGGTCAAAGTCTGGCTCAAAGACGGCCGAGAGCAGTGGGTTCTGATTCATGTTGAGGTGCAAACCTCCGAGGAACCGAATTTTGCGAAGCGAATGTATGTTTACAACTACCGTCTCTTCGATAGGTATAATAGAGAAGTGGTGAGCTTGGCGGTCCTGGGCGACGACAACCCCTATTGGCGTCCGGACAATTTTGGCTACCGCCGTTGGGGCTTCGAGGCCAGGGTCCAGTTTCCGATAGTGAAACTTTTGGACTACGCGGAACGACGGCAGCAATTGGAAGAAAGTCCCAATCTGTTTGCCACGGTAGTCCTGGCCCATCTGGACACTTTGGAAACACGCGGGGATCCGGGGGAGCGAAAAGACAGAAAATTTCGTTTGATTAAGGGGCTTTATCAGCGAGGGTTGCATGCGGAACAAGTACGACAACTGTTCCAACTGATCGATTGGATGATGGATCTTCCTGAACCCCTGGAAATTACTTTTTTGAACGAACTAACACGATTTGAGAAGGAAAGATTCATGCCATACGTAACAACGCTAGAAAGACTTGGAATCGAGAAGGGCCTGAGCCAGGGACGAAACGAGGGACGAAACGAGGGCATTGAAGTGGCCTTGCGGCTGAAGTTTGGAGAAAAGGGCACGCAACTTCTCTCCGAAATACGCCAGATCGAAAATTCAGAGAAGCTGGAAGCAATTCTCCATGCAGTCGAAACAGCGGCCAGTCCCGAAGAACTGCGGCGCCTTTGGACGGACTGAAAGGATCCCTCAAGGTGCAATGCTCCATCCATCTACGGCGAGAAATTCCGGGGTCATTGTGTGCGAACGCTGGCCTGGGTATGTTGATAGTAGTGTGGACTTTAGTCCGCACAGGCGGACTGAAGTCCACCCTACGAGCAGTCCTCTGGAGGGTACGATGCCATTGCTAGAACCCGATGTTGCTGACAACAGGCCAATGGGTGTGGCATTCGCCACCGCGATGCTTCGGCAGTTGACACACCCTGAGCAAGATGTTCGGTTTCTGACGTGTTTGTCGGATGGTGGCGAGTGCTGGGCATCTTGCCGCGTGTTTCTTTCGGTTCGTCGCGAAGAAGAGAAACTTCTTCGCCTAGCCCTTTCCAACTACCCGACACCGCCGCGGGTTCTCGATATCGGCTGCGGCATCGGCCGGCACCTGTCTTATGCGATCGGTCTTCGGGGCGATGCACAAGTTTTGGGCGTCGAATACAGCTCAATTCTCCGTGACCACTGCGCCGGGATCATTCCCGCGGGAACTTGGCTGCGGTCTTTTTCGGAAGTCCCCGATAGCGAACGGTTCGATCTGGTTCTCCTGATGGGCAACGGACTTGGGATTTTCGGCTCCGAGGAAGACGCAAAGGAAGGCTTGCGTCGAATTTATCGACTCCTCGCCAACGGTGGCTTTCTTCTTGTCGAAACGGGTTATCCGCATGGTTATTTTGAAGCGGAGATGGAGATTCGTTTCCAAGAGATTGTGGACGGTCCGTGGCTTGTGGATGGACCGTTCCCGTGGGGTTTCGCTTCAGACACGTGGCTGTCGCGGGAACTTTTGGCGGCCGGCTACACGCTGCCAACACCAAAAGAGAGGTCTAGCGTGGGCATGGGAGCCTTTATATATTTGGCGAGGAAGCCAGATTGATGGGAGCGGTGAGTTTGGCTTGGTGCTCGGCGGATGACCATGACGCTGGGCCGGGCGAAACAGAAGATGATCCAGGTAGCGTCGAGGTTGATCTTCACTCTGTTTAGCGCGTAGAAGGAGATGTTTGTGAATTCGCGGTTGTGGAAGGATTTGCTGCGGAAGGTATGTGTCGTGAAGTTGCGGAATGGGGTGTGGAGGTGACTTCTTGCGGCAGTTTCAGTTAATTCTTAGACCCATTCAAAGGAGCCGCATTTGCGTCATGCGTGGTGTTTACGGGAATACAGTGCATTTACAATTACTTCCTTTGAACATGGAGAGGGATTGCAATGATAAAACTGTGCGTGTCTATAGAGCGTGCGAATGAACTGCTAGACGTCATCATGCACGTAAGGTTTAGAAGTGGGATGTCCAATAATTGGCAAGCCATCGCAGATAAGGATGGCAATGCTTGGTGCGCTGGGGTATCATTCTGTTGGCTATATTGTTGGGCCATCAATGGTATGTGCTCGACCGATACACGCGATCAATCACGTGCCGCGTTAAATGAAATTTTCGGTTGTTATGTGCAGGGTGGAAGCTTTTATAATACATTCCACTCCGAAGCAAACCACGAGTGGGCACGCGATCAGCGCATGAGGCTAAATGACGACCTCACTGTTGAAAACGGGTTGGCGCAAAGAGCACCATACCTCATGATCGGCAGCCCTTTTGGCGAATCACTCAGGCAAATCCTTTTGGATGATCAGGCATGAATTTGCAGATTATGGAGTCATTGCGTGCGACCGCTGGACTGGATATTATGATAAAAGTTGTAGAAAGCCGCCGGGGATTGCTTGCCGGTTGTAGTACTGAACCGTTCAGAACAGAGACTGATTCAGTAATCAGGTAGCCACGTGGCTGATCTTCAAGCTGATTAGCGCGGAGAAGGAGCTATTACAAATTCGTAACTTACAAAGAACTTAAAGGGGTATACCAATGATTCGCCTTTCCGTCAACCAACAAACCGTCAATGATTTATTCGACACAATCTCACAAGCCCACGGCAGATTTGCCATGGGGAGGCCTACTCATTGGATCACTGAGGTCAATGACGATGGTGAGTTGCTCGTGTCCTCTCAGGGTTTTCCCTGGTTGTATTGTTGGGCGTACAACGGACTCACCAGTACGAATGCAAGGGATTTATCCCGAATTGCGTTCAACACTATCTTTGAACATTTCTGGATCGGCGACGAAAACTATTCTCTTTCTTACAATCAATTTGATACCAATGAAAATCACGATTGGGCACTGATCGCCCGCGAAGACAATCCAAATGTTGTCGAGATTCAACTGATCGATCGAATTAATGATTTTATTGTGCCTGATGGCGGTGAAGAAGAAGAAGAAGATGAAGAAGATGAAGATGATATCATGAAACCAATCATGGATCAAGTTCTCGAACTGCTGCTGCAGTTCCGCCAAGTGATCCTTTACGGCCCTCCGGGCACCGGCAAAACTCGCCTTGCCCAGCGTATCGCGTATGACTTATTGAGTGCTCCCCCCCCTACTCCCCCTGTGGTCGATCCATCTGTTGATGATGTGTATCGTTTACTTGATGACCAGGATGCGTGTGGTCGCTATAAGCTTGTTGTGTTTCACCCAGCGTATGAATATGAGCAATTCGTCGGCGGCATTGTGCCGAAGCCAGGCCCCCAGGAGGCCAACGGCAACAATGTGGGATTCTCCGTCGAGCCAGGGATATTCATGAAACTCTGCGAGGTGGCTCAAGGGCTGCTGGAGCAGGGGCAGAAGGTCGTGCTTATTATTGATGAGATCAACCGAGGAATGTTGCCGAAGCTACTAGGTGAACTTGTCTATGCCTTGGAATATCGGGGCAGGAAAGTGCAATTGCCGTTCACTACGTCTGCTGGCCAATCCGAGTTGATCATCCCGAAGAACTTGTACATCATTGCTACCATGAACTCGTCGGATCGCTCCATCGGTCATATTGACGTGGCAATCCGGCGGCGTTTTGGGTTGTACCTTGTTAAACCGAGTGTCGAGGTCGTTAAGGACGTCTGGAGAAAACTTGGCAGCCCGGGGATTGGCGTTGCGCTCGCCGGGGTCATGGACACATTAAACAAAGCTTTTGGAGACCCCGAACACGGGGTTGGACATTCCTACTTCATCCCGACTGCGGAAGGCAATATGTACATCGAGCAAGTCCGCCTGAAGGGTAAGCATCAGGTCGAGCAATTACTTGAAGAGTATGCCGATTTTGTGAACCTCGACAGAGCAATCATTACCACCTTTCCCAGTAAATTGGAGAACGCCCTGCAAGCAAATCCACAAGAGGCTGATCTGTGAACGGCGAAGACTGTACCTTACCACCGGAGATCGTGCTTCGCGAGTACAACTCACCGACGCTGCCAGAGGTCCGCAGGGCGATGTTCTCCGAAAGCGAGAACCTTGCACCCTATATCAACACGGAACGTTGGCTAACCCGTACGTTTTTCGACGGCGAACCGACTCTTAGGAGTAGCCATTACGTAGGGATAATGCCGTTTCGGTGCCAACACGACGCTGACCACTGCGATAATGGTGGGAAGCACCTGATCGTTGTCATGCCCAAAGGATGCCACGATGACGATTGGACAGGCCTTGTGCGGTTCATGGAGCTTGTTGCACTCGCTGACCGCGACGAGCCTTTGCCGTTTGATAACGGCTGGCGCGAGTTTTCTGGCGCGAACCGCTTTCTCCTTTTCCTCGCGCATTACTACAGTCATCTCTTGCAGGATCTTTGCCGACGTGACTTCCGTTCATACTATTTGCCTAGGGAAGATGAGTTAAGGGGGCGTATCCACGGCCGCATTCACTTGAGCGGTTACCTACGTAACACAAACCGCGGCCGCGATGATCGCATTCCTTGCCGATGGGATGAGTTTACTGCGGACAATTGGGACAATCGGATTCTGTGGGGGGCGACACGCAGATTGGACCAAGCTGCATCGGGCTTGGGGGGGCAAGCAAGTGCCACTATCCGAAAGATGTTGTCGAGTAGACATAATATGGTTTTCTCATTTAGGTATGCTTTGTATTCTCTGTTTCTCCGCTCTTTCGATATGCGGAGTGCCACAATATTCAACCATGTGAGAAGACTTCAATGCCCCTCACAGA
>Ga0194056_10000041_pt1 | contig 47427 bp, 46 predicted proteins | sample SepL4413m_MetaG_FD_155458 | JGI IMG/M metagenome (GOLD analysis project Ga0194056, IMG submission 155458) | Anoxic zone freshwater microbial communities from boreal shield lake in IISD Experimental Lakes Area, Ontario, Canada - Sep2016-L442-13m | ecosystem: Environmental > Aquatic > Freshwater... | reverse complement strand
GTATTATTTTGTCGGTAGTGGCGGGGGCGGTGGCGGGGGATATGGAATCACTCTCCGTGGCGATGCCAAGGTGGACTACTTCTGTCTTCTTGGTATCCTAAATTCAAGTTTACTGAGTCATTATCTTCGAGCCATAAGCACTCCATTCCGGGGTGGATACATCGCTCTCAATCGGCAGTATATTGAACAATTGCCAATCGTTGTACCACGCGAACGTGCGGCGGGTACTCTTCGGAATTTAGTTGAGGCGATACTCGCCTTACATAAAGAGGCAGCAGTCGCTAAATCTCCGCACGATAAAGGGGCTCTTGAGCGTCAAATTCACGCAGCGACCAGGCAGATTGACGAATTGGTTTGCGAGCTTTACGGGGTGGAGTTCACCGATATTCCCGTTGTGCCGGAAACTGCCACATGAACAAACATGTCGACCGCTCTCGATTTTATATTGCGGGTGGTTGGGAATCATCGTAAATTTTATAGCCCTTTCTTTTGAATGAGCAGGAGTGGTAAATGGCAAAAGGGAAAATTGAAATAAATATTGAATTGTGCAAGGGGTGCGGGGTGTGTCTCGCAGCATGCAAATTCAATGTGACCAAGCTTTCTGAGCAGGGGCATGCGAATAAGTCCGGCTACCGCTATCTGGTGGCGGATCATCCCGAGCGCTGTACGGGTTGCGGGATGTGCGCTCTAATGTGTCCTGACAGCGCCATTACGGTATGGCGCTCTACCCGGCAAACTTAACGATTACAGAGGTTTTTATGGGCGAACGAGTGTTGATGAAGGGAAATGAGGCGATTGCTGAGTCGGCCATCCGGGCTGGGGTGCAATCGTATTTCGGCTATCCGATAACCCCGCAAAATGAGTTGATCGCCTATATGTCGGTGCACCTCCCGGCAGCGGGTCGGACGTTTATCCAGGCTGAGAGTGAAGTGGCGGCCATTAACATGGTGTATGGCGCGGCGGCTGCGGGCATGCGGAGCATGACCAGTTCCTCAGGCCCCGGCATTTCGCTTAAGCAGGAAGGCATCTCGTTCCTGGTGGGTGCCCAACTTCCAGCGGTAATCGTGAATATTATGCGGGGTGGACCCGGCCTGGGGAATATTGCACCCTCGCAAGCGGACTACTTTCAGTCCTGCAAGGGTGGGGGGCACGGAGATTATCATCTGGTGGTCTATGCCCCGGCCTCCGTTCAGGAGGCCGCTGATCTGACGGGTAAAGCATTTGATGTGGCGGATCGCTATCGTAACCCGGTTCTCATCCTGGGGGATGCCGTTATCGGACAGATGATGGAGCCCGTGATGTTGAGCGAGAGCACTCCGAATCCGCCAGCCAAGCCCTGGGCTGTCGGGGGTGCTCGGAATGGCCGTAAACCGAACATGATCAACTCCCTTTCACTCGAGGCGGGGGTGGTTGAGGAGTGGAACTGGATTTTCAAAGCCAAGTTTGAGGAAATGAAGAAAAACGAACTCATGTTCGAAACGATTCAGTGTGAGGATGCTGATCTCATTCTTGTGGCGTATGGCACCTCCTCGCGTATCTGTATGCAAGTGATGCAACTGGCCAGGACAAAGGGTTTGAAAGTGGGATTGATCCGGCCGATCACACTCTGGCCGTTCCCGTATCAGGCCATTTCTGAGGCGGCAGCGAAAACCAAGGAATTTCTGGTTGTGGAAATGAGTCTGGGTCAGATGATTGAGGATGTCAAACTGGCGGGGTTGGGCGATGCGGCGCTTCATTTTCATGGGCGGCCGGGTGGCGGGATTCCGCGGGATCGTGATATCATGGAAATCATCGACCATGTGCTGGTTAACAAACGGGCAGGTACTATCTCAACACGGGGCACCGTGATTGATTGGAAAATTTCCTGAGGCAATTATCTTATGAATGATATGGACATGATCAAAGTTGCCGGGCGATCCTCATTGTGGGATGGCAAGCAGTCCCCTTATTGCCCCGGTTGCGGCCACGGGGTGGTGCATCGTGTGGTGTGCGAGTTGATTGAGGAGTTCAACCTCGCTGATAACTGTGTATTTATGGCTCCGGTGGGATGTTCCATTCTGGCTTATACGTTTTTAGGCCTGGATATATGTCAATCCGCCCACGGCCGAACCCCCGCTGCGGCGACCGGTATCAAGCGGTCCCTGCCGGATACGTTTGTCCTGGCCTATCAGGGGGATGGTGACCTGGCCTCCATCGGCATGGCGGAGATTATCCATGCTGCCAACCGCGGCGAGAATATCACCACCATCTTTGTGAATAATGCGATTTATGGAATGACCGGAGGTCAGATGGCGCCAACGACCCTGCCGGGGCAGGCGGCGACCACTTGTCCTGATGGACGTGATGCCTCGTCGGGTATGGGCTATCCGATCCGCATTTGTGAGCTTCTGCAAAGTCTGGATGGAGTGACCTACCTGGCGCGTACCACGGTGCACACTCCCGCCAATGTGATTAAAACAAAGAAGGCCATCAAGAAAGCGTTTGAGGTTCAACTCAACCGCAAGGGTTTTTCGCTGGTTGAAGTGTTGACCTCCTGTCCTGTCAATTGGGGCATGCAGCCGGTTGAGGCTCTGGACTTTGTCGACAAGAATATGGTGTCCCAGTATCCCCTGGGTGAGTTCAAGGTGGATGGCGTCTGTGCAACGCCCCGGGAATAGGAAGGCTGGAACCATGGAACAGCGTTGCATATTTGCAGGATTTGGCGGGCAGGGAGTCGTTTCTCTGGGAGCGTTGGTGGCCAATGCCGGACTGGCTGATAACCGGCATGTCACCTTCTTTCCCTCCTATGGGATTGCCATGCGGGGCGGGATGGCGAACTGCACCGTGGTGGTGTCTGATGAAGCGATCGGGTCTCCGATTGTGAATGAACCGATGGTGGTGATGGTTCTGGATGAGGTCTCCTATGATTGCTTTCATGACAAGGTGGCGCCGGGGGGACTGCTCTTCGTGAATTCCAGTCTGGTCAAAAAACGGACATCACGCACGGATATTAAAACGGTGTATATTGAAGCCACCCGTATTGCGAGGGAGCATGGGGATAGCCGTATGGCAAACATGGTAATGTTGGGTGCAGTCATCAAGCTGACCGGTATCGTATCGTTTAAAGCCGTGGAAACGGCCATCAATAATATTTCTTCGGCCAAGCTGCAAAAGCTGATTGGCAAAAATTTACAAGTCATGAAACTGGGATTTGAGGCAGCTAAAATTGAGCAGGAGTAACAACGTGTCCCCAAAAATTGATTTCGACAAACTGTCTTTTTCGATCATGCCTGGAGAAACCATGTTCATCAGCAAGTGCAAGCCTGATGGTGTATGGGATCAGGGGGCCTATCTGCCCTATGGTGATATCCCGATTTCTCCGGCGGCTGGAGTGTTGAATTATGGGCAGGGCCTGTTTGAAGGGTTGAAGGCACTGCAGACGAAGGAGGGGAAAGTCGTGTTGTTCCGCCCTGCCGAAAACGCCATTCGTATGGGCGAAGGAGCCCACAGGATTTGTATACCGGCCTATCCTGCGGACAAGTTTGTGGAAGTGATCAGGGAATTGGTGCGGAGGAATATCGAATTCGTACCGCCGTATGGCAAAGGCAGTCTCTACATCCGGCCCTGCCTGTGGGGCACGGGGCCTGTGTTGGGGGTTTCGCCCGCGCCCGAATTCACGTTTATGGTCTATGTTTCCCCCGTGGGACCGTATTTCAAAACCGGATTCAAACCGATTAAACTTGAAATTACGCGCGAGTTTCATCGTGCGGCACCGAAGGGGACGGGGGGGGTAAAGTCCATTGGCAACTATGCCGGGGCGATGTTACCTGCCAAAACAACCAAGGCAAAAGGGTTTAATGAATGTATTTATCTGGATGCGCGCGAGGACAAGTATATCGAGGAGGTGGGCGCGGCCAATTTCTTCTGTGTGAAGGGGAAAACGGTGATAACGCCCCGCCTGGGTTCGATCTTGCCGGGGATTACCCGCAAATCAGTGATGCAGATTGCACAGGATGTCATGGGCATGAAAGTGGTCGAGAAGAACGTGTCCGTGGAGGAGGCTTTCGATGCCGATGAGGCCTTTTGTTCCGGCACCGCGGCAGTGATCAGTCCCATTGGTTCCATCACTTGCGAAGGCCTGGAAAAGGTCTACAACAATTTCGAGGTGGGGCCTGTGACCCGGGAATTGTACGATCATCTGACGCGTATCCAGTTGTGTGAAGAAGCGGACAGGTTCGGCTGGATTGTTCCGGTCGTGTGATGAAGCACCCAACCCTAACCCTTCCAGGGAGGGGCACTCCTTCGGAGTTTGCCGATATTATCCCATCCATGGAGGGGTTAGGGTTGGGTGCTTCATGGGGGAGCTCAATGATCGTGAAGCTTAAGTTGTTGCTGCTGCTGCTGTTCCTTACTTCCCTACCGGCATGGGGGGCGCATGAGGCTTCTGAGGTGGCGCCGCAGAAAGTGGTCATGGAATTTTTTTTCGAAACGGGATGTGACAGTTGTGCGGAGGTGAGGCGGACGGTATTCCCTGAATTGGAGCAGCGGTATTCAGGCTACTATGATCTTCATGAACGGGACATTGGAATTCAGTCTAATTTTATCGCGCTAGTGCATTATCAGGAAGTTGCCGGGGGAAAGGACAATGAACCCGTCAGCCTTGTGGTTGATGGTCATGATTACCTGCCTGGAGTGGCGCGGATCAAAGCGCAATTGTTTCCAGCCATCGAACAGGCGTTGAGACGTCAATTCAGCCACACCCACCCCTTGCCCCTCCAAGGAGGGGATCCAGAACTAGTGGCAAGTCGAGGAGGGGAACTCGTTGGATCACAAAATCTTCTGCCTGATCCTCTCCTTGGAGGGGTAGGGGTGGGTGTGACTGATGTGTCGATTTTGCAGCGTCGGATTGATCGGTTTACGCTGCTCGGGGTGATCTCGGTCGCGGCGGTGGACAGCATTAATCCCTGTGCGATTGCTGCCTTGGTGTTATTCATGAGTCTTTTGTCATCGGCACGGATAGGGGTGTCGCGAATGTGGTTATCGGGCCTGGCGTTTCTGGTGGCCTGTTTTGTGACTTATCTCGGGATCGGGTTCGGGCTTTTAAAAGTGTTGGGTTTTCTCACAGCTTTCCAGGGACTGCGGGAGGTCATGGATTGGTTACTGATTACGGTTATGATGGGATTCGCTTTATTGTCATTCCGGGATGCGGTGCGATATCATCGCACGGGACGGGCGGCGGATGTGGTCTTAAAATTGCCGGATAAACTTCAGACCCGGATTCATCGGGTCATGAAGGGTGGTCTGCAGAAGCATCACCTGATCCTTGGCGGGTTGGGAGTGGGAGTGGTTGTAACCGTTTTGGAGAGTGTCTGTACGGGTCAGGTTTATGTGCCAGCTTTAGTCATGATGCTGAAAAGCGGGCAGTCAATTTGGCGGTGCATGGTTTACCTGTTGGTGTATAATGCGGTTTTTGTGATGCCATTACTCATTGTGCTGGGGTTGACGTGTGCCGGGTTGAAGACGCCGGTGCTGGTCGCCTGGAGCCGCCGTAATGTGGTTACGAGCAAGATTTTATTAGGGTTATTGTTTTTGGGAATGACGGCTTTAATGGTGCTGTTACATTAATTTATGGCGGGAGCCAAGATGAAGAATAAAAAAAAGCAGGTCAAGGTTCAGGGGAGAATGAAGGTTTTGGCGGCGCATGCGAGGGCCGTCGCGGCTTCGCAGGCAACCAAGGCGGAAAGTCGTATTGTTATTGCGGTAATCGGCGAGGATCGGCCTGGAATTATGGCCGGGGTGACAGGGGTACTGGCCAGCGTGAATGCCAATATTCTGGATGTGAGCCAGACGATCATGAGCGACCTGTTTACGATGGTTATGCTGGTGGATATCAAAAAAATTACCGTACCCTACTCCAGGCTGAAGGCCACCTTGGAAGCCTATGGGCGTAGCTCCGGGCTCTCGATTATTGCGCAACACGAAGAGATATTCCAGGCCATGCACCGGATTTAATCATAATGACCAGGGGATAAAAGATGGCAATCAGTTCGCAGGAAATTATTGAAACGCTGGGCATGATTCATGCCCAGAATCTGGATATCCGTACGGTGACCATGGGGATCGATCTTCATGATTGCGCAGGGGAGGATGTCGTACGCGTGTCCCGGAAGTGCTATGAAAAGGTCATGCGGATGGCCTCGCGCCTGGTTCCGACGGCGGAGGAGGTGGCGCAGGAATATGGTATTCCCATTATCAATAAACGGGTATCCGTCACTCCCATCGCCTGGGTTGCCGCCGCGTGTGATTCCCGGGATTATACCCCGATCGCCCGCGCGCTTGATCGTGCGGCCCGGGAACTGGGAATCGATTTTATAGGGGGTTTCTCGGCGTTGGTTCAAAAAGGGATGACGCCCGCTGGCGAGGCCTTGATACGCTGTATCCCCAGTGCGTTGGCGCAGACCTCCCGTTTATGCTCTTCCGTGAATATCGGTACAACCAAGGCGGGCATCAATATGGATGCGGTGGCTTTGATGGGAAAAATCATCAAGGAGGCCGCTGACCTGACAGCAGACAGTGGTGGTGGGGCCTGTGCCCGGTTGGTGGTGTTTTGTAATGCGGTTGATGATAATCCTTTCATGGCCGGGGCCTTTCTGGGGGCGGGTGAGGGCGATGGCGGGTTGTCCGTCGGGATTTCCGGCCCGGGCACCATCCGGGCTGTTGTCCAGGCGCTGGGACGCGATCTTGATTTGCAGACGGTGGCTGAGGAAATCAAGCGGGTCGCGTTTAAGATAACCCGCGCTGGTGAGCTGGTCGGTCGGAAATGTGCGACCCGTCTTGGCGTGCCTTTTAACATCATCGATCTTTCGCTGGCGCCCACCCCTGCGCCTGGTGACTCGGTCGCAGATATCCTGGAGGCACTGGGGCTGGATAAAGTTGGCTCTCCGGGGACAACCGCAGCGCTGGCGTTGCTTAACGATGCCGTCAAGCGGGGCGGGGCCATGGCCACCAGTCGTGCAGGCGGGATGAGCGGTGCCTTCATCCCGGTCAGTGAGGATGCCACCATGGCGCGGCGTGCGGCGGAAGGGGCTTTGACGATTGAGAAGCTTGAAGCAATGACGGCGGTGTGTTCCGTGGGGTTGGATATGGTCATTTTGCCGGGTGATACCACGGCCGAAACCCTGAGCGGCATCATCGCGGATGAAGCCGCCATAGGCATGATCAATAAAAAGACGACGGCGGTCAGGGTGATCCCTGCGCCGGGGAAAAAAGTCGGCGATTATGTCGATTTTGGCGGACTGCTCGGGGGCGGGCCTGTGATGCCGGTCAATACGCATTCCTGTGCTGTATTTATCCGGCGAGGCGGCCGCATTCCCGCTCCCTTACAGGGGTTGAGTAATTAAGAGCGATCATGAGCAGCCCTGAAAAAATGATCACGGAGCAGAGGGAAAATCTTTTCTTTTTATTCGTGATTCTGGCGGTGGCGGTCATTGCGTATGGTCCCTTGATGGGGGGCGTATGGGAGCTGAGTTTCGGGACAACCCAGGCATTGAATGCCTTTGTGCTGTTGGGTGTCGCCTTCGGCGATGCCCTGCTCACAGTCGTAAAAACAGGGCCGTTCCGACCAACCATCAATAATCACGGCCTGCTGTTATTCGGCCTGTCCTGCCTCGCTTTGGCGATTGCGTCCAGCACGCAAATATGGCCGTTTTCAGTTCTGGGTTTATGCCTGAATGTCGGCGCCTTACTTTCGTTTTGTTTCGGGCGAAACGGAGTGAAAGCCTTTTATCCCGCGCTGGCAGGGTTTGGCGTGGTCGTTATGATGCTGGTATTGGTGCCGCAGGTTGATGAATTGCTCAGGATGCTTGCTGGCAGGGTGTCCGCCTGGGCTCTTCCCTTGTTGGGCATCCGAATTGACTTGTTGGTCCAAGAGGCGCCGTTTCAGGTTTTTCTTGTCGCGGAGAAAGGGGCGGGTGTTTTCAATGTGGCCACGGAATGCAATGGGGTAGGGATCCTGATGTCCTCGGTGGTGTTGAGTTTGATGTTAACACTCAAGCGGCGTGTTCCTGCCTATGGCGTTGCCTTATTGCTGGTCGCCTCCATGCTGATCGGGTTCGGCTTCAACATTATCAGGATTGTGGCGATTGCGTTAACCGCGCTCCGGACCGATCTCCCTTATTCTGTCATTCATGAAGGGATCGGAACGATCATTTATTTGCTCGCATTGCTGGCAATCTGGCTGCTGAACTATCTGCCAGTTACTCGACGCCGTTCAGCTTGAATGCCAGGCGAGATCGCTTTCGCTCAAGGTGGCGTTCGACGTCCCCGGCGAACGCATTTTCGAGCCCCAACTAAGGTCTATCGGTCTGGTTTGTCGGGGTACCGGTCAGGGCTGTGTCAGGGGGTGCCTGAGTTTCAGGGGGATGTGCGCTGGCCTCTGATAGAAAGGTGGCGGCAAATTCTATTTCCCTCTGGGCCGCATCAATTTCCTGCTGGAGATTATTCGTGCGGAATTGCATGAATACTGTTTTGGCGTCGTCAATCTCAGGCGGGATTGAGGTCAGGATAATGGAGGAGTGAATTTGTATCTGTGGCGCGTTAGTGACCATCCAGTCGGTATTGTTGGTGTCAGTCATTGAGGAAGAGAGACTGTGGCGGGCCACCGGGCTAGGAGCAGGTTGTGGTTCGGCCTTCTGGCGGCAGCGATTGAATACCAGAGGTACGCTCGCGAGCAGAAGGATTGGCAGGCCGATGGTGATCCATTTCCGCCATTTGCGAAGCCAATGCAGGTTTTCCCAGGGTCCGGGGATTCGCTGAGACTGCACAAACAGTCGTGTGGTGCCGATTTCGATCATATCGCCGTTTTCCAGGGATGACGTTTTAATTTCAGCTTGATTTACCTTCAGTCGGTCCGTTTCGCCCAGCACTGAAATTTGAAGTCCATCCGCAAGAGGCGAGATTTTGGCGTGGGTTTCACTGATGTCGTGATCGGGAAGTTGAATATCACACAATGGACCCCGGCCAATGGTAAGTGCGGAACGTCCGATATCAAGACGTTCCCCCCGCTTCGCCCCGTTGAGTATGACAATTCGATAGGACATAAAACGCGATATCATACACAACTCTTTGTTGCGATTGGAGTCTTTTTTCCGTCATCGGTAACTGGCCAATTGATTGGCGACGTAGTCGGTATGAGGTGTCGGATGTGGAATGGGGATGTCGAACCAGGCTTGAAGGTCCATGTCCAAGCCGACGCCATACATGTAGTTGTACAGGGATTTGCGAAGACCCCGGCCCATCGCGTCATGGTCGCATTTTACAGAATCAATAAATGGGACTTCATTGCGGGCGAAATTTGATTTCGGGAGTTTTGGGATGCGGATTCCGAATTTGCGCGGATCCTGATAAATGGGGCTGTGGATGGTGAGTGCAAATCGGTGCCAATAGGCTGATTGAATGCACCCCGTTTCGAAAAGTTGCCGCACAAATTCGAGCGAATCCACGGTGTCCTGAACCGTCTGTGACGGGCAGCCATACATAAGGTAGGCGTGGATCAGGATGCCAGCTTCGCTCAAGGCGTGGGTGACACGCGTGACTTGGTCGAGTGTGAATCCTTTATCCAGAAGGGTGAGGAGGCGGTCGGTTGCGGATTCCAATCCGCCCGTTACGGCGATACAGCCCGATTTCGCCAGCAAGGCGGCCAGTTCCGGGGTGAAGGATTTGTCAAACCGGATATTTCCCCACCAGGTGATTTTATAATTGCGTTCGAGCAGCTGGTGGGCCAGTTTCCGCAGGAGAGCGGGAGGCATGGCTTCGTCCACAAAATGGAACCCGGTCTGGCCGGTCTGTCGGATGATCTCTTCAATCTGTGTGATCAGGAGCTCCGCAGGAGCAGGCTGGTAGCGTTGGATGTAGTCCAGACTGGTATCGCAGAAGGCGCAGCGGTGCCAGTAGCAGCCCTGCGCGAGAGTCAATTTGTTCCAACGCCCGCAGGACCATATTTTGTGCATGGGATTGGGCAGCTCAATCAGCGAGAAATAGCGGTCTAGCGGGAGTCCTGAGTACAAGGGCGTCAAAGGGGTTAATGTGGTCGGACCAGAGCCAGACACTCCAGAAATGATCACCCGACCATGCTTGCGGGTGAAAGTCCGCTCAAGTTGAGGGGGGGCATGCCTCGCCAGCCGCGGGTTCTTCTGAACTTCCAAATGGTTGACAATTTGCAGGAGAGGGCGCTCGCCATCATCCAGGGTAATGAAGTCGGTGTAATTGAATACGCGAGGGTCAGAAAGGGAGCGAAGTTCAGTGTTGATATAGCCGCCCCCCATAATAATCGGGAGGTGTGGTGATTGTTTTTTGAACTGCCGGGCGATCCGGAAGGCGGCATAGACATTGCCCGGGAACGGAAGCGTTAAGCCGACCAGATCCGGCTGATGCGCCCGCAGCAGCTCATCGGCAATATCCTCAATCATGGAATCTACAAGGGTTGGTTTGCGGCGCAAGGCGGAGTCGATCCCGTCGAAGGAGGGTGCACTGGCGGCGAGTTTTTCAGCGTATTTCGCCAATTCGAAACGGGAGTCCACCCCTTCGCGGATGACGTCAGTAAGGTCGTCCAGGTAAAGGCTGGCCAGATGAATAGCCAGATCGTGGGTGGACATATGGCCGAGAGTAGGTGCAAGATGGGCGTGGGCTTCGGCCATGGATTCGAAGCGGGGACCCTCGGGGAGAAACTGACGGGAGGCGATACGCCAGGCCAGGGTGGGGTCCTTGCCTTGCAGGAACCGGATAATGGGCTCAATGGTGGCAGTGTACTCGTGCGTATATTGAAGGAAATGCCGGACGCTGCGGGAACGGGTCCGGGGCTTGAGATGCTTGGAGATTTTCAGGAGACCGGAACGGGAAAACAAACGGAGCGCCAGCAGGAGAGCGGCGTCCGCCTGGATGACCTCGTGCTTTGTTGATGCGAGTAGGCCGGCCAAATAAGCTGTGGCCGGATAGGGTGCATTCACTTGCACCATGGGAGGCGTGATCAGGAGGATGCGCATGGTGCCAGAGCTAATCCTTGGCCTATCTGGCCAATGCGCGGTGAGAAGCCATTATTTCCTTGAGGCGGGCAACTCTTTTTTCAGCCTGTTCGAGTTCAGATCCAAACTCAGAAGTAGCCGATGAGAGGGTTTGATTCAGTGCGACGATTTTGGCTTCTAATTCGGTGATTTTGCGGTTGGTAGTCATGGTGTCTATGGCCGCTTTGCCCGCCATATCATGAAGTGTCCGCTCAGCCTCCCGGGTGCGCATTTCCGCATATTGCACTTTTTGTTCAGCTTCGGCCAGGCGCATGACCGACTGTGAGGAATCTTTTAATGCCGTCTCGAGCTTTGTTTTCAGGGTGGCAATTTCTTCCACGAGCATGGTTGTGCCGGACGATATTTTTGGGGTTGATACAGGAGCAGCGGACGGTGGCACTTCCGGTGGAATCGCTTGCGCAGCAGGAATTGTGAGGGGTGCGGGGCTAGTCGTTTGCGGAACAGGGACAGGCGTGAAAGGGATGGGGGCCTGGAGGGGTTGTGGTTCGACCGGCCTTAAAGGTTCAGGCGACGGAGTTGTGACAGCTGCCACAACGGGCTCTTCCGTGGCCTGATCAGGTGAAGATACCGGGATGATCCCCGAGCATTGTTTGCATCGGATCTTTTTTCCTATGAGCGTTTGAGAAACTTTTGTTTGCCATTGGCATGACGGGCAGATGACGGAGATATTGGCTCCATTGGAGGCTTCGGGGACTTGTCCGAGAACTATGGGGGCGGCTGCTTTTTTCACAGGGTTGGCCGGTTGAGAAACAGAGGGTTGCTGAATGGGTTTAGGCGGAGGCGTTAATTGAGCGGTTGAACTTGCGGGAGCCACGGCTGGTGCGGGGATGGGCGGAGGCGTCGAAACGGGTACGGCAGGGGTGGCGGCGACCGGAATCGGGGAGGGAGGTGCTGCGGGGGCCGGAATCGCGGCAGATGCCGTCTTGGCGCCTTTTCCAACAGGAATTGGTTTCCCGCATTTCGGGCATTTCACTTCCGTCGGCATTCTGGCCGGCATGGCCTTGATTTTCAGCTTCGCCATGCAATTTCCGCATTCAATTGGGATCAATTCCATACCGTTCTCCTTCGTTCAGATCGTGCATTGTCCTACTTCAAGGCGTTAAAAATAGCAACGGATTCCGGAATAGACAATCCCATTTCAAAAGAAAATCAGCTATTGGATCAATTGTTATGGGAGGTCAATGTTTTGACTGGTTCGCTGACTTTCATCGTCCTACTGATGCTCACCTTGAAGATAGCGGGAATAACGCCGGAAAGGGAGCAGCGAGTCGCATGTTCTTTCTGTGATCACATCGTTATTGATGCGTGTGATCCGGGTTAGATCAATGAGTGCCACCTGCCGTGGACCGACAGTGAAAACGGTGTCGCCCTGCCAAGTCTTATCGGATTCGATGCGCAATAGATGAGTGATCGTGGGGGCGATATCTATCAGCGATACTGGTTCGCTAATGACTTCCGAGCGTAAGGCGGGATGAACAATAAACAATGGAATTTCTTCCGTTCCGCTTTTGGATTTATCGATCACGTCCGAAGTGTGATCGCCATAGATCAATACGAGGTTATTTCCATCGGGATATTGCTCCTTCAGCAACTGAAAAAATCGAGCCAAGGCACTATCCACCTCGCGCATAGATGCCAGATAATCGCGCATGACGCGGTCGAACTGGTCTTCGGAAAGGTGTAAGCGGTCTGTAGTTTGATCATCGTGGTTTCGGAACGGGCCATGGGATTGAATGGTTATGAAATAGGCCAGAAATGGTTGCCGAACATGCTTTCTGAGCAATTGGAAACTCTGTTCGAAAAAGGCCAGATCTTGAGCATACCAGCCATGAGCTGGAGCCGTAAACCAATCGGCGTCAAAAAAAATATCGGCCCCAATTTTCGAATACATTTCTTTCCGGTGATAGAAACTGCCTTTGTTCGGGTGGAAAGCGCTGACAAAGTAGTTGCTTCGTTTCAGTGTATGCGCGAGCCCGTCAATGTTATGATATAAGGCAGTAGTGTTTCCATTGTGCGCCACGATGGGCAGGATACTTAGCAGTGTCGCAAATTCCGCATCGGACGATCCGCCCCCATTGTGGTGGGTAAAGCAAGTGTCGAAGAATACGCATTGGGATTTGAGATTGTGTAGAAAAGGCATGACTTGCTCATTGCCCACGCACAGATCAATCACATGTTGATCCAGCGATTCCACTTGCACCATAAAGATGTTGGGGCGCGTTAACTGTGGTATATCCGGCCTTCGTGGCAAGTCTTTGTTGATGGTTCCGGGATAAGCGACGACCGTGGCCGTATCGGGCGGTGTCGCATGCATGACAATCATGCTGGCATAAGCCACAATAAATCCGTAATGGGAGGCTGTCAGCACGCCGCCGTAGTTCACCAGTTTCTTTACCGGCGAACCGAAGCGCCAAACCTGTAATCCTACCAGGGAAAAGTAGGCTATCACGGACGTGTAGCAGAATATGATCAAGCCGCGCCTGATAGCCGCCTCTGTCCGGCGCCTGACCTGCCGGATTAACAAAGCAACCGCGGCTAGCCCACATACCAATAAAATTACGCTATGCGGTTTAATAAACTGAATTGCAATCTGGCTGGCCACGGAGCTCAAGTTGCCTGCGTCTGATAGCTTATCAAAATTCAGAATTTTGCAGAAATAGTCCATATACAGGACAACAACAAAAATACCGCCCGTAAACACCAACGTCAGACCAGCAACCACCCAGTAATAACGGCGAGAAGCGGGGCGAAAACTTATCAGCAATACCAGCATGGCGGGAAACGCGAATGCGAAAATCGCAATTTTCAGCACCCGGAATACAGTCCACCATTCCCGGAATACATTGCCGGAAAAGAACACTTCATTGATGTCATAGTGGGCATAGGCCACCGTAGCTGCCAACAAGCAGATGAATACCCACCACGTCCTGTGACTGCGCTGATCGTTCCCGATATCTTTCGTCATTTGGATCATTTAGAATGGCACAAAAAATAACAGTGGATCTCAGAATATACAATCCCATTCCAAACCAGCAATTCGCATTTTGGCCACGGGAACGGAAGATAGCGGGTGTGGGGAAGGCGTGAAGATGGGTTACTGGCGGCTGATGCCTCGGAGGGAATGCTAAAACTGTTTTACCCATAATCATGATGTGTGCAGCCTGCTTCATCCAGGATCTTGACCCTCAATCCGGATTCCAGTAGTTTGCCATGAATGAAACCGAACGATTACCACTCGTCCCTGAAACAGTAACACTCGTCCCTGAAACAGTAACACTATGCCTGAATTTCATGCCCAAATGCCTGTAGTTTTAACCGGTACCATCATCCCTAATGTGGCTGGCGCAGTCTCCCTGACTCCGGAAGCCCGGTTGGCGGAATACCGGCATGTGGTGCAGTCTTGTCAGCAATTTGCACCTGTTATCTTTCTGGAAAACTCCAACTACCCGCTGGAGCGTTATCCGGAGTTTGCTGATTCACCCCGATTGCGCGTGCATCGTTTTCCCCCCTCGGGGAACCCTGAAAAAGGCAAGGGATTTCAGGAATTTGAGATGCTTGACAAATGGGTGTTGACTGAACCGAAGCCTCCTCGGCGTTGGTTGAAATTGACCGGGCGTTACGATTTGCTCAACATGTCTGCGATTCTAAAAGAGTGCGGGAGTGAACAAAAATATTCATTACTGATTGACCAGCTTCGCAAACAGAAAATGGCCAGAACTTATATGTTTTGCATCCAAACAGAATTTTACCGGACTCACCTGGCGAATCTTTACCGTCAGTGTGATGACCGTACGGGTGAATGGATTGAACGTGTGCTGTTTCGCAAGCTTGAAACTATTCCTGCCGGACAGATTCGGTTATTCAAAACCCAGCCCCTACTCCGGGCCCGAGCGGGTTCCACCGGCCTGGCTTTTCCGTCCGGGAAATTTCAATGGTCTATTAAACAAAATCTACGGCGCCTAAACCAGTTAATGGATGAGCGTTACCTGCATTACATTCCCTGACATGCGTATTGCCCTCCTTACCAGTGATAACCGGGAGTCTTCAAAGACTTACACTTCCGTGGTGCCCTGTATGGGTATCGCTCCAGAAGCCCTGCTACAGGGTTTTTCGAGCCTGCCAGATGTCGAGATCAACGTTATATCCTGTTTGCAGCAACCAGTGCCTGTGCCTGAACAACATGTTGGCAACATTCATTATCATGCCCTCCATGTGCCCAAAGCCGGTTGGTTGCGAACGGGATATCAGGGGTGCATTCGAGGGGTACGCAGAAAAGTGAGCGAACTTCAGCCTGATCTTGTTCATGGGCAGGGCACTGAGCGCGATTGCGCAATCAGTGCGGTTCTGAGCGGATTTCCCAACGTGATCACCATTCATGGCAATATGAGGGCCATTGCCCGGGTTAATCGGGCTAGGCCCTTCTCGTTTCTTTGGTTGGCAGCCCGCCTGGAGCGATTTATATTACCCCGGACTGCAGGGGTAGTCTGCCCCACCCATTACACTTTTGATGCGGTCCGGCAGCTCACCCCTAAGGCCTGGGTGCTTCCCAATGCAGTGGACCAGAGCTTTTTCAAAGTCGTGGTTGCGCCTGATCCCGCCGGCCCCCCTATTGGCTTGTGTGTCGGCACCATTTGTCATCACAAAAATCAGAACGATTTCATCCGGGCACTGGATTGGCTTGCGAAAGAGAGACCATTCAGGATCGTTTTTCTGGGACAACGGGAAGACGATGCTTATGGTAATGAATTTATGCGCCTCATCAAGGATAGGCCCTGGTGCGAATACGCAGGATATGCAAATCGAGAACAGTTGAAGTCCTGGTTGACCGCCGCGACCTTCCTGGCACATCCAACGCGTGAGGATAACTGTCCGATGGTCGTGCTGGAGGCGATGGCGGCGGGTGTTGCAGTGATGGCCTCCAGCATTGGCGGCATCCCGGACCTGATCACTGATTGTGAAACCGGATTATTTGGCAATCCTCAACACCCTGAGAGTTTTGCCGCTGGTGTACTGCGGTTATTGGACGACCGTAATTTTGCGCAAAACCTTACAATTAATGCCAGGGCGCAAGCACTTCAACGATTCCACCCTGACATCATAGCACGACGGCATGTTGAGATATACCGCGAGGTCCTTGCCCGAGTCCCCCCCTCTGCATAAATCGCCTGCATTTCTCTAATTCCAGGCCCGATATCTCCCTGCATAAGGCCTCAATCTCCATAATCTGCCGAATTGATTAAACAGGTACTGTCATATATTATAAAGATGTTTTTTTGTGACAGTATGTACTAACGCATAACTTACGGGCACGAAGTGTGTCAGGCTTCAGGCAAAATTCTCTGGATGAATCACTTTCTAACAACCCATTGGCCGCTTCCAATGTTCCTGCACCGCTCCCTCCGGAAGCTTAGAAAGGTGGGGCAATCTCTCCAAAGCACAAGTTGCGGGTGGGCGCGGCGAATGGTGTTCCTCCACAATCGCAGTTTTTCGATCATTAGTTCCAACTGTCTGGGTGGTGAAATCTATCGGCGTTACGCCCTGCCCTATAGGACCCCAACCGTGGGGTTATTTTTTTGGGGTGAAGATTACATTCGGTTTGTTGAAAATCTTGAACGTAATTTGAAGAGTCCCATATCATTTAGGACGCATTCACAGCATGAGGCCATTAATGAGATGCGATCCCGCCGGGCTTTGCATTATCCTGTCGGGGTTATCAATGATATCGAGATACAGTTTCTGCATTATGATTCCGAGGCCGAAGCGAGAGCGAAATGGGTGCGGCGATGCGCAAGAGTGAATCCGGATAATTTGTTCTTTATTTATAACGATTTGGATGGGTTCAAAGACGAATATCTTATCCGTTTTGAGAAACTCCATTTTCCCCGTAAACTTTTTTTATCAGCACGGCATTTACCCTTTGAGTGTTGCGTCCATATTAACGAATATGAGGGTGAGCCTTGTATAGGGGATCTTTTCAAGGACCCCTATCTGACACGACACGTTGATGTTAGTCGATGGCTCAATGGAAATGGAATCCAGCCGGGAGCAGGCAGGAATGAGGGGATTGCCTGTTGATGAGTATACATAAGGGAACAGGGTATCGTGCGACTCTTGGGGCTGCCGTTCTTATTGGTGGTAGCGCGGTTGTGGGTCTGTTTTGCGGTTTAATCAGAGGAAAGGTGGTGGCCGTCTGGCTAGGGCCGGTTGGGATGGGGCTGTTGGGGGCCTATCAGTCTATTGTTGAGCTTTTTGTGATGATATTTAGCATCGGTATCGGGACAAGTGGGGTGCGTATTATTGCGGAAGCGGCTGGACGGGGTGGGGATGTCTCCGTGTCGCAGGTGGCCTGGGTTATCCGGCGATTAGCCTGGGGCTTAGGTATGTTAGGTGCGATCTGTTTGATTCTGCTATCCAAACAGATTGGGTTGTGGACTTTTGGAGTGGCAGGGGACTATCACGGGTTGGCATTACTTGGTCTGGCCGTTTTAGGCGGAGCCCTGGCGTTGGGTTGCACCACCATTATTCAGGCTACACGACACATGGCACAACTGGCCAGTATTGGTGTGTGGGGTTCGATTTTTGGGGTCTTAATTGGTGTCCCAGTGGTTATTTGGGGCGGCATGCCCGGTATCGTCTGGCTTCCCATCATCACTGCTTTGTTAGGTGCGGTTCTTGCAACCGTTGCTTTCCGGCGGCTCCACCTGCCGCCAGTCGTGCGGCAAGAGGTTGCGGTAATGCCGATATTGAGCCCGTTGATGAGCATTGGGCTCCTTTTTACAATTAATAGTATCGCGAGCAGTCTGCTGGGCTGGATCATTCGAACCTATGTGATTAGATCATTTGGCCTTGATGTGGGGGGATATTTCCAGGTCGCGCTAAACCTTTCAAACATTTATGTGGGTATTGTGTTGCAGGCAATGAGTGCAGACTATTTCCCGCGCATCGCCTCGATCAGTACGGGGGCCAGGGATGTCAATGAAAGCATCAACGAGCAACTCGTAACGACTGTATTGCTGGCGGCTCCGGGGATCGTGGCCACGCTGGTTATGGCACCTCTGGTGATTGAATTGTTCTACGCGCATAGTTTCATGCCTGCGGTAGGTGTTTTGAGATGGTATTTACTGGGAGCGCTTGTTCGAGTAATGGCATGGCCGTTCAGTATGGCTCTCTATGCACGTGGTGCGATGCGGATGATCTTCCTGGCGGATGGTGCGTTTTATCTTGTGAATCTACTCTTGCTTGTTCCTGCAAGTATGAAGTTTGGGCTAAACGGGGTCGGAATGGCCTTTTTTGTTGCCTCCTGTATCAATTGTGTGGTGGCGTTTTGTGTGTCTCAACGGATTTTTTCGTTTCAATTTATGGGGATTGCAAAACGTTACGTGATAACGGTTATCAGTCTGGTTGGGGCGAGTCTCTCCTGTATGGTTCTTCTCCCGCCCGGTTATAAAACGGTATTGGGTGTCTTGATCGCCATGGTGGCCGCGCTCCACTCGTTGTACGCTTTTGCCGAGCTTATCCCGGCGGGGCGGTTGGAATCAGTTGCCTGTAAGGTCGGGTTCAACATGTATCGCCAATGGAAGTCCAAAATCCGTAAGGATGGCAAGCCACGGGGAGGGTCTCATGCCTGATACCGCTTTACCTCCTCCAGGAAGATTTTACATGCGAGGGATGAATCGAATTCTATCCCGCTGTTATTGGCCTGTTCCTCTTTATATCGGACGCCTGATCGGGCGGATCAGCCGTATTTTGCCACCCAGCCTGATGTTCTTTTTCCCTTGTAGTAATCTGGGGGGCTCAACGCGGGTTCATGTGGATATTGTGACCGCTGTGGCTGACCGGAAACCCTGGGTGATTTTGACAACCTTCCCCAGTTCTGATGACAGGTTTCTTGCGGGCTTTATGAAATCTGCGCGGGTGTTTGATTTTACGCAAACCCCCTTTCGTCGGTTTTTAATAGGCTTTATCATGGGATTTTTCGTGGGGGTGGCGGAAAATCGCAAAGGGTCCGTTGTATTTGGATGCAATTCGGTTCCTTATTACAGGGCACTGCCTTATTTTTCAGACTCCACGCGGAGGCTTGATTTGTTGCATTATGTTTTGCCAGATACCTTCCATGAAAGTTTGCCTTATGTCACCCTTTTGGATCAACGCGTTATCATCACTCCGCAGACACGCGAACACCTGCTTGATCAGTATCGGCAATATGGAATTCCTCTCCTGTATATAAAGCGTGTTGTTCTTATTGAAAATGGGGTTTTTCTGCCCCTTCCGCCATCGCGACAGCGTGAGCGTAAAGAATTGAAGGTAGTGTATGTGGGGCGGGGCTCGGCTGAGAAAAGGATTCATTTGATTGGCAGGATTTCCTGTGAGTGTGCAAGGCGAAAGCTCCCCGTTGTTATCACTCTGGCAGGCAACCAGGTTATGGACTTTGTGGCTGAATCCGATCGTCCGTTCTGCCACTGGGCAGGCTGTATTACCGATGACGGTCTCCTGTCGCAACTCTACCGGCAGGCTGATGTCATTATAATGACTTCACGGGCCGAAGGGTTCCCGATGGTCATCATGGAGGCCATGGCTGAAGGGGTTGTTCCCCTGACAACAGAAGCCCTTGGGGGGATTAGTTGCCACATCCATGATAATGAAAATGGATTTCTTGTGACGGCTGAAAATGAGGCTGAGATTGTTCAGGACATGATGGCGCGGTTGACGTTGCTGGTATCAGCTCCCGAATTATTGGAACGTCTTTCTGCGGCGGCCAGACAGTATGCGGTTGAACACTTCGACATCGCCAAATTTTGCAGTCAGTATCGACAATTGCTTGTGGAGTACCCCGGACCTGATAACGGGTCGTATAATCTTTGAAAATACTATTGACGAGTTATATGGATCAGGAGTCCTCTTCGGGGGTGCGTGTCTATTGCACGCGGCTCAAGGCTGCGCTTGAGAACGCCGGGCATGAGGTACGTTTAGTGACACCCTCTTGTGCTCCGCGTTTGGCTCGTTGGGTCACCGGAGCTTTTCGGAGGGGCGCTGGGTGGGGAGGTCCTTGTCCCAATCTGATCGCCAGTGAACTGAAATGCTGGGGACGAATTTTTGCGGCAACCCGCGCCCTGCATTGGAAACCCGACATCGTTCATGCTCAGGATCCCGGAAGCGCGTCGGCGGTCCGAATGGCGCTGGGGGCGGCTGTGCCCATGGTGGTGACCTGTCATTTTAATGAAAATCTGGCGGATGAAGCCCTGAATCAGGCGGGCATTCCCGGAGCGGCGGCGGCAGGACTTCGCCGTTGGCATGCGTGGACATTCCGGCAGACCTGGAACTGGATTGCTGTTTCGCGGTATGCGGCGGAATGCCTCCGCCGCTATATTCCTGCTGCAGCACCGATCAGGGTCATTCATAACGGTGTTGATTTTTCGGCTGCTAAGGTTTGTGCTGACCCTCTCATTACGCAGAGATACAATGGCCTGGTTCGCATCCTGAATGTCGGATCGCTGGAGTCTCGGAAAAATCAGATTTTGATTCTTGCTGTTGCGGAATGCCTGCGAGAACTGCCTGTTCAATTTCTCCTTGCGGGGGAAGGACCGGATAAGGGGATGCTGGAACAGGTCATTTTACAACGTGGACTTAAGGACAAGGTTTGTTTTCTGGGATATAGACGGGATATATTGTCAGTGATGCGTGCCTGCGACATTTATTTGCATGTGGCCAAAAGAGAAAACTGTCCCTTTGTGATCCTCGAAGCGCTCGCTGCGGGGCTTCCGGTTATGTCCGTCGCTTCCGGGGGAATCCGCGAGCTATTAGAAACGACGGCCGAGAGGGTATTGATTGAGGATTCCGCGTCTCCTCAAACCATTGCCGATCGATTGTCGGCCTGGATTCGACAGCCGGAACTCCGGGAGGTCCTTATTTGTGGGCAATATGAGTATGCGGTTGCGCAGTTTTCCAGCGAATCCGTCCTGAAGAAAACTGAACTCTGCTATCAGGAGATTTTAAATGACACAGTTTGACTGGGGTAAGGCACAGCTCGGTGAGTTGGATTGGTGGAAACAGCATAGCGGGCGAATGCCCTCTTGGGGTTATGATGGCATTTCAAAATAGAATTACACAATACGGGTTTGGTGCGGCATTTGTATTAGCGGCACTGGTTGTACAGTATAAAATCCTGACGGCCGGCTTATCGCTCAGTACAGTGATGATAAGTCTGGCTGTTTTGATCCCATTTCTCTTTTCCTCAATTCTCGCCCTGTCCGGGGTGTGGGCCGGGATATTGATTGGTGCACTGAATATCGGGTTCAGAATTCCCGCGCCTGTTCTTCAGAAAATGTCGCCCGGGCTGGTTATAACGAGCATCATTATTGGCGTGAGTCTGCTGCGTTGGCTCAAGGGCGATTTCAAGATTTCACTTTTCCGGACAAAAGGAGAGCGTTGCCTGGTGTTTGTCGCCGCCGGGATTATGCTGCGGATATTGTGGGATCGTCCGGGGTCAACAAATCTCGGGGAAAGCGGCGGGGCCGGGGAAGCCGTTTATTATCTTGTTGGTGGCCTTGCATTTCTGGTGGCTTCAATGGTAGTTCCTGAAAACTGGAATGTGCAAAAAAATATAAAAGTGATGATGGCCTTTTCGGTGGTGGGCGTTATCGAGGGACTGATCAGGCCGTATTTGGAGGATGGATCGATTTCTACAGTAATTGCTTTTGGACAGCCGGTCTGGTTGATGTCGGGGCTGGGGTTGGCGTGGATCCACGATCATTGGAATCAAAGAGGGGCCTTGGGAAATTGGATTTCCTACATTGGACTTATTGCCCTTATTCTTGGACTTGCAACAATTACCCCCTTCCGAAGCCGTCCGGTATTTGCGTTGGTCCAAATTCTTGTGGTGGCAATTACCTACAGGCAAACCCGGAAGGCGGTATTCGCCTTGATGCTGGTGGTTTCACTAGGCATGGGGATGTTGACGCTTTTTAGTCCCAGCGGGGTACCTCGAATCGCCAAACGGGCGTTGTCAACGGTTTTGGACGTGGATCGAAGCGAAGCGAGTCAATTGAGCGCAGATTTTGAAATGTCAGGTGAATTTGGGTGGCAGTCGGAGTTTCGCGCAACCTTGAACCGCTTGGCTTGGGCGAGCATCCGGGAACATCCTTTTAGTGGCAAAGGATTTACATTTTCCACAGAGGAGTTGGCTAATTCCAGTAGCATGATGCGGCTGGAAGGTTTGGATGCCGGACAGATGACTCTGGCTGTTTCCGGGGTTTATCATAATTCTGTTTTGGCATTGGCTGTCTTTTGCGGGCTTCCGTTGGCGGTCTTGTTTGTAATTGGCGCGGGAAGTGTCTGTTGGCGATTTATAAGGTGTATGATGGAAATGGGAAATTCACTTTGGCGCCTGTTCGGGGTGGCATTGCTGGCATTTATGGCGGCGGTGATAGGGCAAATGCTGATGAACGGGGGGGGCGATACATTCATGTCCGTTTGTATCGGCCTAGGCGTTATGAACGGAATGATTGCCCGGATTCAAAATGGACAGTGCGGGGATCCATTGGTTTCTGTTGTTAAATAGTATCAGGGTGTTGCAATATTATGATTTCGATTGTTACGCCAAGTTTCAACCAATTGTCTTACCTTCAGCGTTGTTGCGCTTCAGTGGCCGATCAACAGTTTCCCCATGAGCATATCATTATGGACGGAGGATCGACCGATGGCACCGTTGAATGGCTGAAGGGGCAGACTGGGCTGCGATGGATCAGTGAGCCTGACCGCGGGATGTATGACGCCATTAATAAGGGAATTGCCATGGCAAAGGGTGATATTATGGCGTATCTCAATTGTGATGAACAGTATCTGCCGGACACACTTGCCGCTGTTGAGGCTGCATTTTTACGTTATCCCAAAACCGATATTGTATATGGGGACACCTTGTTGATCCGGCCCGATGGCACGCTGGCATCATTTAGGAAGGCCTATCCATTACGCTGGAGTTATGTGGCGTCATCCCACTTGTACGTTCTCAGTTGTGCTACGTTCTACAGGAAAGCGCTCCTGGAGCGATGTGGCGGGTATGATACATCGTGGCGGACTGTAGGTGACGCCGATTTGATGCTGCGGTCATTGCGCGCGGGGGCCGGTTCGGTGCGGCTTCCGCTCTATCTCTCGGTGTTTACCCTGTGGGGAGGGAATCTGGGGTCCAGTTCCCAGGCAGAGGCTGAGATGAGTCAATTATCACGACGTGCTCCAGTTTGGGTGCGTGTCTTGCGTCCCGTCTTAAATATCGGTCGATTAACTGAAAAAGTTCTGAGCGGCGCTTTCAGACAGTCCTGGCCGCTGATCTACGCTGTGTATACGGACGCCTTTTCCGGGCGTACTCGAATCACGGCGCAATCTGGAACCTTTCACTGGCCACGATGACTATGCCTTCACAGAAGATAGTTGCACCATGCCCGCCCCGCGTGGTCATATACTGCCTGGATCAGGATCCGACGACAACATCTTCCCTGGGTATCTATCACTATACGCGTAATCTGATCCATGAATTGGCCAGAAAGCCGGATCCGCGTTTTAAGGTGATTTTACTCCTGTGTTCTACCAATGCGGAGGATTTTCGCCCTTCGCCACTGCCTTCCTGGATGGAATGCCGTATCGTGCCAGGTCGATTTTCCACCGGGGTGGGGCGACTTTGGGGAGATCATCTTCTTGGCCCCCATCTGATCCGTGCCACGGGGGCGTCTCTCGTTCATTTTCCCAAGGGTTATGTTCCCTGGGGGCGGCTGCCCTGTAAAATCGTGGCTACGTTGCATGATACGATCGCGTCCCATTACGCCTCGCACCCCCCTGCATGCCTGTCCAGGTTCAAGCTCCGATACTTTGACTGGCTGACGCGTCATTCGCTTCGCCGGGCGGATCGCGTGCTGACGGATTCGCGCTATAGCCTCGCCGAATTGGAGGCTCTCGTGCCGGGAACGGCGGGGAAAAGCGAAGTTGTCTACATAGGGCCCGGGGTATCGGCGCCGCAACGGGTTTCAGGGGCGATGCGTTCAGGTGTGCTGGTTCTCGGATCACGTTTTCCCCACAAAGCAACTGCGGAAACCCTTGCACTGCTGTCAGCCTATGCCTTACGGGGGGGCTGGCATGAACCTGTGACGGTGACTGGCCTGCGGGCGTGGCCGGACGAATGGGGGGCTTGTCCGGTTGGCGCTGACATCCGTTTTGTGGGGCGAGTTCCGGATGCAGAACTTGTAAGGCTAATGGGAAGTAGTCGCGCGCTGTTATTGCTGAGTACCCTGGAAGGGTTCGGTTTACCTGCGCTCGAGAGCTATGCTGCGGGAACCCCTGTCTGTTACCGTGCCACAACATCGCTTGAGGAAATCCTGGAGGGCATTCCAGGGGGATGGGATGGTAGGGGTGAAGCGACTTTTGCTGCTGCATTAGACGCGGCCATGGCCATGAGTCCAAGTGACATCGCCGTCGTTCAAGCGGATTTAGCGGCACGTTTTAATTGGGCTCGGGCAGCGGATGACGTCATGAAAATATACCGTGAAATGTTGAGTAGTTTGCATTGATTGAGTTTGGGATTCTGGCGGATATCAGTAAAACCTTGTTTTGAGATAAAGGCGGAATAAAATGAAAAAAGCTCTTGTATGTGGCGCAGGCGGATTCATTGGCGGACATTTAGTTAAACGATTGAAGGCGGAGGGATATTGGGTTCGTGGGGTTGATATTAAACAACATGAATACAGTGATTCCGCAGCTGATGAATTCATTGTTGGTGATTTACGCGAACAGTCTGTTTGCCGAAAAATTACTTCTGATGTGAAGTTTGATGAATTGTACCAACTCGCCGCCGATATGGGGGGGGCGGGTTATATCTTCACAGGTGATCACGACGCTTGTGTGATGCATAACTCCGCAACCATAAATTTAAATATGGTCGAGGAGGCTAAAAATACCGGGATTAAGAAAGTGTTTTATTCTTCTTCTGCCTGTATTTACCCTGAAGGGCAGCAACTCGATCCCAATAATCCGGGATTGCCGGAAGCGGTTGCTTATCCGGCTTGTCCTGATAGCGAATATGGCTGGGAGAAATTGTTCAGCGAGCGCTTGTATTTAAGCTATGCACGTAACTATGGGATAAAAGTTCATATTGCTAGATTCCATAATATTTTCGGCTCTGAGGGAACGTGGGATGGCGGCAAAGAGAAGGCCCCGGCTGCCGTGTGCAGAAAAGTTGCATCAGTGCCGTCCGGGGGGCAGATTGAGATTTGGGGTGATGGCGAGCAGACGCGCACGTTTCTTTATATAGATGAATGTCTCGAAGGAGTGCGTCGTTTGATGGAGTCTGAGTTCGCGGGGCCAGTGAACATTGGTTCAGATGAACTAATATCTATTAATAACCTTGCCCGGCTTGTAATGCGTCTGGCTGGAAAAGAGCTTGAAATCAATCATATTAAAGGACCGCTCGGTGTTCGCGGTCGCTGTTCTGACAATACATTGATCTATAATAAACTGGGTTGGCGTCCCACGTGGCCTTTGACGCGAGGATTGGATCTGACGTATCATTGGATTGATGCACAAGTCAAGAAAACGGCATAGTCATGAGCCTCATAGATGTGGGCATGAACGGCATGGTCTTGAGATGGGTTCAGAACAGTCGTTGTTATGAATATTCATCGTCTATATGAGCCTTTTTTCCGGCTATATCGGATGCGCCGCATAAGGCTTTTCTACAACATTTTCATGCCAAAAAGGGACGAAACGCTTTTGGATGTTGGAGGGAGTCCTTATTTCTGGACCCTTTGCAGGGAAATGGGTTTGCCGGTGCCGCGTGTGACGATTCTGAACCTCGGTCCCAAGCCAGTGGGGTTGGATCCCCAATGGGGATGGGTGATGGGAGATGCCCGTGCGCTTCCTTTTAAGGATAAGGCTTTTGATTACGTTTTCAGTAATTCAGTCATTGAGCATGTGGGAGATGGACGCTCTCAGGCGCAGATGGCGGGGGAGATCCGCAGGGTTGGCTGTAATTATTTTGTCCAGACACCCGACATGCGTTTTCCATTCGAGCCGCATTTGCTGACCCCTTTTATCCATTGGCTGCCCCGCCGGATGTATGAACGGCTGGTCCCCGCGTTCACCATCAGGCATTGGCTGAATGGCTCCGCAGAAGACGACGCTCAGGTTATGGGAATACGCCTGTTAAGCAGGGGCCAGATGAAGTCCCTGTTTCCGGACGGGCAGATAGTGGTTGAACGTTCTGCAGGATGGCCCAAATCCATGATTGCATACAAGAGAAGGGGAACGAAAAATTGTGAATAACGTGAGGGCCGGTGATAGTCCCGAGTCTTTGAATGTACTGGGTACCCAGGTATCGGTTTTGAACCTGCCGGGAGCCGTGAAGTTGTTTGAGTCTTGGTTGGCGTCGCCGCATGTCGGGCGTTATGTCTGTGTGACAGGTGTTCATGGCGTGATGGAGGGGTTGCGTGATTCCCGCCTGCGGGCCATTCATAACCGTGCGGACGCGGTGGTGCCTGACGGGATGCCGCTCAGTTGGCTGGGGTGGTGGCAAGGGCATCGCGATATGGACCGGGTCTACGGGCCGGACTTGATGTTGGCAATGCTGGAGGTGTCGGCCCGAAAAGGTTACACCAATTACTTGTACGGGGGGAATGCGGGTGTCGCGGAAGATCTGGGCCGGTTTATGACGGTGCGATTCCCGGGATTGCGCGTCATCGGAACCTGTTCTCCTCCGTTCAGACCGCTGTCGTCTGAAGAGGAATCTAATATCTGCTCGGAGATTAATGCGCTAAAACCGGATTTGCTATGGATCGGCTTGAGTACGCCCAAGCAGGAAATTCAGATGGCGGCTTTCAGCGGTAAGGTGCAGGCAAAGCTCATGCTGGGTGTGGGCGCGGCCTTTGACTTTCACGCCGGACGTGTGCGTCAGGCGCCGAAATGGATTCAGCGGGCGGGATGCGAATGGTTGTTCAGGCTCTGTGTGGAGCCTAGACGTCTGGCAGGCAGGTATTTGCGCAACAATCCGCTTTTTCTCATCCATGTTTTCCTGCAGATGACGGGAATGCGAGCCTATCCCGTGGATGGGAAATAAGTTTGACGTATATGAAAATCCTGAAATATATACCCTATTTGGTGGTCATGGGAATGTTGGCCGTAGCGGTCTTTTGTGTCAGGCGTGCTCCTGCTATGGCGGTGCTTGAGGCTCCTGCGGTCAGGGTCTCGCTTCCGGAGCGGGTGGGGGAATGGACCGGCGAGGAACTGAGCTACTGTCAAAATGAACGTTGCATGCGATCGATGCCAAGTTCCGAATTGTCCGGTGGCAAGGTCTGTCCCTCTTGCGGTGGTGAGATGGTGGCGACTTGGTCATTGAGTGAGCGACAGCTTCTTCCGGCAAATACCGTTCTGGTGCGTAAGCTCTATCGTTGTGGCTCCAGGCCCGCCCTATCGGTATCGATCGTGATCAGCAGTTCCGAGGAGGTCAGTATCCATCGCCCGCAAATGTGTCTGACCGGGCAGGGATATGATATCGCGGGAGAGGAAACTCATGCCATTCCCCTGATGGGGCATGGGCCGTTGCAAGTGCGTATTATCAACCTTTTCCGCCGGCAACAGGTGGGGGAGAACCGGCTGACTGAGATTCCTGTTTTTTATGCTTATTGGTTTGTTTCCCAGCGTCACGAAACGCCATCCAGTGCCTGGCGGATCTTTTACGCAACGCGGGACCGGGTATTGTATGGCCGTGTTTCCCGGTGGGCCTACATCTCCATAGCCGGGGAAAGGGCAAGGGGGATAGCCATGCCTGATCAGACCCTTCGTGCTTTTGTTCAGGATTTGTATCCCCGGATCATTTTGAAAGAGAAGCTGTGAAGACTGTCCAATCTGATTTTGTTTTATCGCGATTAGCCCACCGTGTGGATCCCGTGTCCACGGGTCTCCTGCTTGTGATCGCAGGCCTGGCCTTTGCGTTGTTCCACCTGTATGGCAACACGGCGGATGTGCGGCTGTTTGGCACGTCGGTATTCAGGTGGATGATCATGCGGTGGTCTGATTCAACCTTCGTGGTAGGTGAATACTCCCATGGCTGGATCATCCCGATTGTCAGTTGCTGGGCCTTGTGGATAAGACGGGTTGAGTTGATCAAAATCCCGAAAGCGACCTACTGGCCCGCGTTATCCTGGGTGGCTGTTGGTTTACTATTGCACTGGGTGGGTGCTCGGGCTCAGCAACCGCGGCTCTCGCTCGGGGCTTTCATCATCATCTTGTGGGCGGTTCCGTGCTTTCTTTACGGGCGCGGTGTGGGCCGTCTTCTTTTATTTCCCTGCGGGTATCTGATCTTCTGCATTCCCCTGAACTTCTTTGACAGTTTCAGTTTTCAGTTGCGTATTCTGGCCACCGCCATTTCAGCCGGGGTGCTCAATGGAACGGGGATCGAGGTGATCCGGTCCGGTTCAGCCATTCATGCGGCGAATGGATCCTTTGCGCTGGAGGTGGCCGATCCTTGTAGCGGGATCCGGTCCCTTCTGGCGATGACGGCCCTTACTGCGGCGTATGCCTATTTTATTCAAGGGCCCATTGCCAAGAAACTCCTCCTGTTCGTCTCGGCCATCCCCCTGGCCATCGCGGGAAATATTGTGCGTGTGATGTCGATTGCTATCTGCGCGCGTTTTGCCGGGCAGGAAATGGCAATGCACTATTACCATGACTATTCCGGATATGTTGTGTTCGCTGTGGCCGTGATGCTCTTGATGGCGCTTGAAAAAATCCTGACCGTCAAAAAAGAGTAGCCCTCTAATATGCCCCTTTTGCGAACAGCACGACCCTGATCGTGCGCAACATGATTTTCAGGTCCAGCATGAAGTTCTGGTTGCGAAGATAGTAATCGTCCAGAATGCACATGTTGTGAAAGCTGATATCACTTCTCCCCGAGACCTGCCACAGGCACGTTAACCCCGGCAACCCGCTGTGCCGGCCGTAGTGCCACTCCTCGTAGTAGTTCTCAAAGTCCCGTTTCGGCAATGGACGGGGCCCCACCAGGGTCATCTCCCCCCTCACGATGTTGATCAGCTGCGGCAGCTCGTCAAGACTGAACCGTCGCAGAAAACGTCCGATCGGGGTAATCCGGGGATCATGTTTGATCTTGAACAACCCTTCCCCGGATTCATTAAAATCCTCGATTTGTGACTGCAGTTCTTCTGCCCGGTCATGCATGGTCCGGAATTTGTACATCCAGAACGGCTTTCGATTAATCCCACGGCGTTCCTGCATGAAAAAAACAGGGCCGTGGCTTGTCGTTTTGATCAGGGCGGCAAGCAGGAGCATGAAGGGAAATGCGATGATGAGAATGAGTGCGGCCAGTAATTGCATGCTGACTTGCCGGAACTGCTGGGTCCACTCCCCATGGGGCGAAACGGCGAAATGAACCAGGGGTAACTCCATAAAGAAATCTGAAGCCATGCCCGCTTCGTTGATCACGACATTCAGCTTGTCGGAAAGCACTTTGACTTCCTGTTCCAAATTTTCGCCCAGTTCAAGCAGCTGCATGATTTGTGCCACGGACAAACTTTTGTCGGCGCAGAGGAGCATGTGGCATTGGTGCTGTTGCACCTCGCTCTTAATCCGGGCAAGCAGCTGGTTGGTGGGTAGCGAGGGACCGGTCGGTAAGCGCGCTACAATGGTTAACCCGGCGGGCCGGGTTACAGAGATGTAGCGATCAATGAATTCGGCTTCCTGTCCCTCGCCGATGAGGAGTACGCGGGAAGTGGCGAGGGAGGACCGGTTCAGAAGCGACAAGGTTGCCAGTCGGAACAGAATGGTGAAGACGACGTTCACGGCCAGCAGACTTGCAAAAACACTCCGGGGATGGAATTCATTACGGGTCAGGTAGAAATAGCCGTAGAACAAACCCAGGGCGAGGAGGTTGGCCATGACGAGGGTCCAGACTTCATCCCGCCGCCGGATAAAGCGCCGGCGGGCATATAGATTGCAATAGCCATAAAGAAACAGCAGGGTACCGCTTAAAAGGCAGAGGATTCGGGGGGCATTGTAAAAGTAGAACAGCCCAAGTTCACTTCCCACGTATGCCGTTTCCCTGAAGCCAAGGGTGACGTTGAGCCAGGTGAAAAAATCATGGCCGGTCGAACTGTGGAACCGGAAGAATAATGTCGCATAATAGGCGGCTACAATGGCTGAAAAATCACTGATGAGAAGGGGGAGTGAAGATTTTAAAAGGCGTTCCCGCCAAGGACGTTGGGGTGTGTCGGGGCCATTCATGGGGAAGCCTCCGGTTCTGGATATGATCGTTTGCGGTAGGGCGGGGTATGGCGCGAAATGGCGATGGTCAGCCCTGTCAGAACGCCTAGCAGCCATGTCGTGCCGGGAATCTGAAGATTAAAGTCTCCAATGGAGTGAACGGCCAGGGCGAGTGATGCAAGCAGCAGACCGGGTAACATCCATGCAAATTCAGAATTCAAATAGGCTGAAATGTCCCGGGACAGATTGTGGGCCCAGCGTTTCCAGCGTCGGTAAATAAGTAATACGGCGGTGCCTGTTGCGGTCAAAAACAGCACCAGACCCACCATTCCGTATTCCTCAAGTAATTGGGCCCAGTCGTTATGCGCCTCGAATGAATGATAGGTGTTATTGGGAAATGTCGGCCAGATTCCTTTTGCGCGATCCCCGTCAGGGGAAGCCGCAAAGTGCGGCCAGAGGTTCTGATGCATGCCGGGGCCCACCCCGAACCAGGGGGCGGTGTGCCAGGCCCGCAGGGCGGCAGCGGACATCTGATAGCGATCCGAATGCTCAAGCCTGCTCCACGGGTATTCTTTGAACCGCTTCACATAATGTCCGCCCAGGATTGTGAAGGTGATGACTCCAGCGGTCAGCAGGAGAAGTCCGCTCCCACGGCCAAGCCACCGGGCGCGCGGTGCCCATGACAACGTGCAAAGCCACAAGGCCGCCATGATGATGAGGCCGGCCACAATCCCCCCCCCGCGTGAGCGGCTCAGGATAATTCCCCAGAGGGCAATGCCTGACAAACCCACGGCCATCAGTTTCTGGGCCCATGGCGTGGATTTGATAAGTGCCAGCGCCAGACCCATCGCGAGCGCGATCTCCATCAGGCCTGAAAAATGATCCGGACAAAAATAGGAACCGGTGGCACGGTGGTAGTTTTGTTCGGATTGATACTGGGCAAAACCTTGCACCCAGAGCACTTGGGCATTGCCTGTCAGCAGGTGATTGGCGATGCCATAGATCCCGATCAGGGCCAGATTGACCAGCAGCACGATCGCGAGCAGGCGTTGCCGCGCCTCGGAAAGTCCCACGGCGGCCATCAATGCCATGAGAAAGGGCGTGAGTTGCAGGAGGAAGCTTCGCTCCGCATCCATGGGAACGTCGGCTTGAATGGCGCGGATCAGGGCGTAGAATAAAAAGGGGAGCCAGGCGATAATCAAGGTGTAGGCGATAGTTGAAAAATTCAGGCGCGCTGTGCCGAGTTGTGAGGAGAAGATCAGCCTGATGGAAAAACAGGCGGTGGCGCTAAAGATCAAGGTGATAAAGGGCCAGAACCACCAATTCTCCCAGGCTCCAAAGAGCCAGGTTGAACCGACGGCAATGATGGTCAGTAATCCGAAAAGAACCTCCGCAATTATGGCATCGAATCGTTGCATAAGATAATGGGTAAAGAACTTATGACGCAGTCCCGATTCAGGCAAGCTTAGAAAAAGATTCATTATTGACATATATGGATATATTGATATGTTATGTGCATGAAAACGAATGAAGCCTGTATTCCTGAATTGTCCATGGCGCTTTTGGAGAGGATGGCGGGAGCCCTGAAAATTCTGGCGCATCCCTGCCGGCTCAAGTTGATTGAGATTCTCCAGAGAGAAGGGGATTTGCCGGTGCATCTTATCATGGAGCGTCTTCAGATTCCGCAGGCGACTATCTCGCAGCATTTAAATCAGATGCGGCGGGCGGGGTTGGTGAGAGCGGTTCGTAAAGGCAAAGAAGTGTGGTATGGAATTGATGATCCCAGTGCCCTGACCATTCTGGATTGTATTAGAAGAAAACAGGCAGGGGGCCAGAATTCAGAATCCAGAATCCAGAATTCAGAATCAAAACGGTTGTGAGGTAAAGTCCAGCGTTCTGAATACTGACGACTGAATTCTGAATCCTGAGGTAGATATAAGATCAAAGGTGTAAAAATGAAGATACTAGTCATTGGTGGTGTGGCGGCGGGAATGTCGGCGGCGGCCCGTGCGAGACGGTTGGACGAATCTGCCGAGATTGTTGTTTTGGAACGTAGTAAACACGTTTCTTTTGCCAATTGTGGTTTGCCGTATCATGTGGGGGGTATCATTAAGGAGCGCGATAATCTACTGCTTCAGACCCCTGCAAGCCTGAAGGCATCGTTGAATCTTGATGTCCGTGTGGGGCATGAAGCGCGTGGCATTGATCGCCGGCGGCGCACTGTGCAGGTGGTGGAATTGGGTTCAGGCCGTGAATATGATGAGTCTTACGACAAGCTTGTGCTGGCGCCCGGGGCGGTGCCGATCCGCCCCAATCTGGCTGGGATTGACCACCCCCGTGTCTGTGTTCTGCGTAACATTGAGGACATGGACCTGATCAAGGGGGTTGTTGACAGGGGGGGCGCCCGGAAAGCAGTGGTCATCGGTGGGGGCTATATTGGCGTTGAGATGGCTGAGAATTTGCGTGAGCGTGGGCTTGAGGTGGAACTGGTTGAGATGGCCGATCAAATTATCCCCCCATTGGATCGGGAAATGGCGAGGGATCTTGAAGTCCATATGGCCGATCATGGCATCAAATTGCACCTGGGATTGGCGGCCGCCGCATTTCGGGAGGTAGCCGGCCAAATTGCGGTAGAATTGACGAATGCGTCGGTTCTTTCCGCGGATCTCGCCATTCTCGCGGCTGGGGTTCGGCCGGACACGGCCTTAGCCCGTACCGCCGGCTTGACGCTGGGAGCCCGCGGCGGCATTCAGGTCGATGCGCATATGCGGACCTCGGATCCGGATATTTATGCGGCGGGCGATGCCGTTGAAGTGGTGGATAGCGTAACCGGTCAGCCGTCTTTGATTCCGCTCGCCGGTCCGGCAAACCGACAGGGACGCATTGTGGGGGAAAACATCTGTGGCCGCGATACCACGTATTCATCCACGCAGGGCACGGCGATTGTGAAGGTGTTTGACATGACCGGAGGCGGTACGGGTGCCTCGGAAAAATCCCTCAAGAAAAACGGACGGGCCTTCCATAAGATTTATTTGCACCCATCCGGACATGCGGGTTATTACCCGGGATCCGCGCAAATGCACATGAAGGTGTTGTTTGAACCGGGCACCGGCACCTTGCTCGGGGCTCAGGTTGTGGGATACGACGGAGTTGATAAACGACTGGATGTGTTTGCCACAGCGATTCGGGCGGGCATGACGATCTCTCAGCTTCAGCATCTGGAGTTGGCGTATGCTCCTCCCTATGCCTCGGCCAAGGATCCGGTTAATATGGCCGGTTTTATTGGCGATAACCTGCTCCGTGGTGATCTAGTCCTGTGGTATGCCGAAGCCTTTCCTGCTAAAACAGCGGATGGCCTGATTCTGGACGTCAGGAGCCCTCAGGAATATGAGCTCTGGCATATTCCCGGAGCCGTTAATATTCCTCTGGGGAAACTTCGCTCACAACTGGACAAAATCCCCAGGGATCGAATGGTGTATCTCTATTGCAAGGTGGGCTTCCGCAGTTATCTGGCATATCGCCTGTTGCGGCAGCGGGGGATCACGAAGCTTGCCACATTGGCGGGTGGTTCGCTGACCTTCTGTAGCGTCCACGAGGAGTCGGTATGTAAGGATCCCGCCAGCCATGAGAAGCCAAAACCCTTACTCCCATATGCCGAGGCCCCCCCCGTGCTCGCGCCTGTGACTGCCGGGAAAACGGTTGAGGTCGATTGTTGTGGGTTACAATGTCCGGGGCCGATTAAGCGGCTGAAAGAGGAAATGGACAAGCTTCTGGCGGGTGATCATCTTCAAATATGCGCCACAGATCCGGGCTTTCTCACGGACGCGCCTGCGTGGTGTCTTCGCAATGGTCATGAAATCCTGAACATCAAACGTGATGGAGCGCGGGTTGTGACCTTGATTCGCAAGAGCGGGGCTCCCGCGGTCCCGGCGGGCGGGAACGGTACCCCGAAGGATCAGAAGACCTTTGTCATATTCTCCAACGATCTGGATAAAGTCATGGCAGGCTTTGTGATAGCCAATGGGGCGCTGGCAATGGGGAGCAAGGTTTCCCTCTTTTTCACCTTCTGGGGAATCAATGCCCTGCGTAAGCCCGGGCCGCAGGCTTCGGGTAAAAGTATACTCGACAAGATGTTTGGCTGGATGATGCCAAAGGGATCGGAAGCTTTGACGCTTTCTAAAATGAATATGATGGGTATGGGGACGGCCATGATGAAAATGGTCATGAAAAAGAAAAATGTCGAGGCGCTGCCGGCGCTGATTGCCTCTGCCCGGTTTGCCGGAGCCAAACTGGTCGTCTGTACGATGTCAATGGATGTGATGGGCATCAAGCCTGAGGAACTCGTTGATGGCCTTGAGTATGGCGGCGTGGCCACTTTCCTGGGCGAAGCCGATCAATCCAATGTGACGATGTTCATTTAGTGGAATCGTTGAGGGAATCGGGACACTTACTGCCCCTCTGCCAACTGCTCGCTGCCTACTGGTCCAACCGGGTCAGGGTTTTCCCTGTCCACGTCAGAAGTTTGCGGTTTTTCAACTTCAGGATCAACCGGGACAGGGTCTCCGGGGTGGTTCCGATGGCGCCGGCAATGTCTTTCTTGGAAATGGAGAGGGTGACTGTTTTCTGATTGCCAAACTGCTCCTTCAGAAACCAGAGTAACCGGCCTTCCACATCATGCGCCTGCTGTTGAACGATCCGTTCGGCCAGATATCGTTGTTTCCGCATCAACATGGCAATGAAATCGTTGCGGAACCCTTCGGCGTTGAGCAGGTGATGAACGTCGGCCCGCGGAAAGACGATTAGATCGCTGTCGGCCAGTGCCACGGCGGTCACCGGGTAATTCTCGCGCTCAAAAAGAACAACTTCGGCGAACACCTCGCTGGGTTGGACGATTTTGATAACGACTTCGCTGCCGTCGGGTGCTGTCTTGTGCAGCTGGATGGCACCCCGGCGCAAAAGGAAAATAGCACGCCCGGGCTCGCCTTCCCGAAACAGGTAGCTTCGCTTCTTCAATTCTTGCACAGAACAGATTGCGGCGAGTGCCTTAACGCTTTCGCGCGACAGTTCTTTGAAGAAACTGCTTTCAGCAAGAAATTGATACCCCTTAATCATGACTCGACTTTACTGGTTATGGGGGTGACGTCAATGCCCAAAGATTCTAAAAGAGCTTTCCATTTGAAAAAGACCCGCCATAATTCGGGCTGAACCTGTGAGGTCGAGTAATTCAGCAAAGGAGTCGTTTGAATGGAAAATATTCCGGTTCTTCATGTGGCGGGGAAATCGCTGGCGGAAGCCTATGAAATGGCCTTGTGTGCGTTAAATGAAAACGGGACCCGGTTCCGCACCCAGTATGACAAGACCGGGGATCCCGCCAGCCTCGACTCGACCATGAACATAACTGTTCTTGATCCCCTGGCCGATCCCATGATCCACAAGGCCTTTCCGGGCGGCATCGAGGACCTTCGGGAATATGTGATGGAACTGCAAGGAGCCAAGGATCATTGGGTCAAAAACATGAATGATCAGGCCGACACACGGTGGGAATACACCTACCACGGACGTCTGGCGAATTATGGCGCAGTCAAGGAACTGCGGAATTATGAATCGGTGGAAGCCGGTTATTTCAAAATCAACCAGATTGACGCCGTCGTTAATAAGTTGGTGAAACAGCCGTTTACCCGGCAGGCCCAGATGATCACCTGGATGCCTCACGTGGATTTGGATTGTTATGACCCGCCTTGTTTGCAGTCGCTATGGTATCGCATTCTCGAAGACCAGGAAGGCGTCTGGTGGTTGAATTGTAATATCCGCTTCCGGAGTAATGATGCATGGGGCGCCAACTTCATGAATATGTTCGGGTTGACCCTGTTTAACAGGGATGTGATTGCCGCTGAAATTTCACGACGTGCCGGGCGGACGGTCAATCTGGGGCGCCTCAATTGGCAGGCGGATTCATTTCATATTTATGGCAAGGATATCGATGTCGCCCGTCAGCGCCTGTTTGACCGCATCAGGACCACCGCGTTTGAAGAGCGGGTCTATTGTTTCAATGATCCCATGATTCAGGAGATCTATAACGAGGCCGAAGCCACTGTGCGTGAGAAGATCCGGGAATTTGACGCACGCTGAGCAAGCTGCGCAATACAATGAGAATGATCGTCACAGCAGGACCGACCCGTGAGTATTTGGATCCGGTACGGTTTATCAGCAATCGATCCTCCGGGAAGATGGGCTACGCGATTGCCGCGGCGGCCCGGGCCCGCGGGCACGATGTTGTGCTCATTTCCGGGCCCGTGTCGATTCCCGCACCGCCTGCTGTCCGGTTGGTCTCTGTCGTTTCGGCTGCAGAGATGCTGGTCGCCGTTGAAAGTCATCTGGAAGCCAGTGATGCACTCATTATGGCGGCGGCGGTTTCGGATTGGCGGCCCGTGGTGATTTGTGATCAAAAGCTGAAGAAGCTAAATACCGGGCCGGAGCTTAGGCTGGAGCCGACGGCGGATATCCTAATGACCATCAAGCCGCGAAAGGGTAAACGGGTGGTGGTCGGGTTTGCCGCGGAAACCTTTGAAGTGGAAGCGGAGGCCCGCCGGAAGCTGGATGCCAAGGGCCTCGATATGATCGTTGCCAATGATGTGACCCAAGCGGACGCCGGATTTGATGTGGACACGAATCGGGTCGTATTGATCACGAAAACGGCGGTTCCGCTGCCGTTGCCCCTGATGTCCAAGCGGGAGGTCGGGGAGCGTATTGTTGAATGGGTGGAAGAGCGGGCCGGTAAACCCGGCCAACCGGCCAAGATTGATTGCGGCCTCGTATGGGAGGGGGCTGGCGATGCCAGGCTTGCACAGCAATTGGCCTTCATCCGTGAAATTGACAAGTTGAAAAGGGTTTCCCGCCGCACGTTATTGCTGGATGGGTCTCGTTTTGAGAATGATGCTGAGCATTCCTGGCATCTGGCTGTCATGGCGGTACTCCTCAAGGAGTATGCCAATGTGCCTGCCATGGATCTGGCCCGCGTCATCAAAATGGTGCTCATTCATGATATTGTCGAAATTGATGCGGGCGACACTTATTGCTACGACGAAAAGGGGAATGTTGATAAGCTGGCCCGTGAAAAGTTGGCGGCCACCCGGATTTTCGGGCTATTACCTGCTGAGCAGCAGGCTGAGTTTCATGCTTTGTGGGAGGAATTTGAGAAACGACTGACCCCGGAGGCTCAATTTGCCGCAGCGCTGGACCGGGTTCAGCCCCTGATGCACAATTATTTTACCCAGGGTGTTGTGTGGCGGGACCATGGCGTGACCCGTTCCAAGGTCCTGGATCGAAACCGGCATGTTCAAGATGGGTCGCGGCCCTTGTGGCAATTCGCAGAAGCTCTTATTCAGGATGCTGTTGAACGCGGGTATCTGGAGGCGTAAGGTCGCAAAACTAGAAAGCAAAGTTATGTCTGAGAAGGTTGATCAAATTTTATTTGTAGGTTGGCATGATGCGAGTTGCAGTGCCATGGCCGCAGCCTTTGCCAATGCGAACGGCCAGGAAAATATTGTTGCAGGTTATGCGGGGGTGCATTCCGGCGCTGTTGACCCATTGGTCTGGCGGGTTTTATCAGAGGTGCATGTTTCCGCGCAGCCCCGCGAGGGAAAGTGCATAGCCAATCTTGGGAATTGCGAGTTGGATGTGATGGTGGCCTTGACCGGGGAGGCCGCTGAAGCGAGTCGGATGTTGCCTGGAAACCCCCAGAAACTGCAGTGGAACATCCCTGAACCCTCCACCCTGAAGGGGGATACGGAATGGCGCCTGCAGGCATTCCGTGAAGCACGTGATGTGCTGAAGCGCCTGGTTGATGATTTTTATTCGCATGGGTATTTAGCGGCATTTCTTGCCTCGAAACATGAGTCTGATCTTGTCCTGGATCATCTCTCCGAGGGAGTGATCGCCCATGATTTAAAGCGCCGGGTCTTTTACTTCAACGCGGCCGCGGAGCGGATCACCGGATATAAGCGGGAAGAGCTGTTAAATCGTGACTGCCATGAGGTGTTGCCGAATGGCTTGTGCGGAGCGAAATGTTCATTTTGCGAGGGAGGCGTTCTGCCTGAAAGTGCGATCAGCAAGGAGCTCCAGATTGTCACCCGCAGTGGCGAGCTCCGCCGGATTCACATGAATCTCGATGTAATGCATAATGCAAAGGGAGCACCGGTCGGGGTCCTGGCCTGTTTCCGGGATCTGACCGTGGAGATTCAGTTGGCCCGCCGCCTGGGTGAGATTGAACAGTTCAGCGGAATTGTGGGGCGCGATCCCAAGATGCTGGCCCTTTATGATATTATTCCTGAGCTGGCAGAATCCTCTGCGCCAGTCCTTGTGCAGGGTGAGAGCGGGACAGGCAAGGAATTGGTCGCCGTTGCGCTCCATAATGAAGGACCCCGTGCGAATAAGATGTTTGTGCCGGTGAATTGTGGCGCTTTGCCGGAAGGGTTGCTTGAAAGCGAACTCTTTGGCCATGTAAAAGGGGCATTCACGGGGGCCATACGTGATAAGAAGGGGCGTTTTGAACTAGCGGACGGGGGTACGATATTTCTGGATGAAATTGGCGATATTTCACCCGCCATGCAGGTTAAATTGCTGCGGGTACTGCAAGAAGGCCGGTTTGAGCAGGTGGGGAGCGAGAAAACTATCAAGGTCAATGTCCGTGTCATTAGCGCCACCCATCGCGACCTGATTAAAGAAATGGCTGCCGGTAAATTCAGGGAAGATCTGTTTTACCGGCTCAGCGTTGTTCCGCTTACATTGCCGCCATTGCGTGAGCGGCGTACTGATATTCCCTTGCTTGCAAACCACTTCCTCAAGCTATTGTCCGGTGGCAAACCCCTGACTTTTTCTCCAGATGCTATGGATTTCATGTTGAGTTACAACTGGCCCGGAAATGTGCGGGAACTTCAGAATTGGATTCAGTTTGCACTGATCAAGTGTAAGGCCGGCGTTATTTTGCTGGAGCATTTACCCCCGATTGCGCTTAAAACCATGCCGTTAACTGCGGTCACTTCCTCAGCAGTCATCCCTCCCAAGGGAAAACAACGCCTGACTCAGCAGATGGTGCATGACTCAATCGAAAAGGCAGGCGGGAACAAAGTTGAGGCGGCCAAGGCATTGGGAGTGTCTCGTGCAACCCTGTATCGATTCATGGAAGAATCCACCACGCATGAGTCGTGAGACATTCTTTTGCTTTTATTGAGACAATTTCCGGGAATACAGCGTTTCTACTGATGTTTTGTAAGACTTTGACGATAAATGCTTTGCGATTAATATCGGAATACACGCCAGCTTAGGCACGTAACTTGCATTACAGCGTTGCAACCAATTAACTGGAGAAGCATGCATGGATGACTATAATGCGAATATAAGGTTGCTGATTCAAGTTACCAGCGATTTGATTGAAATTGCAGACAAAGGACAGGGTGAGTGTAAGGATGAAAATTGCATGTCTTTGTACGGGCTTGCGAAGGATTCCGGATATAGGATCCGGGCGGCAGCCGAGCGTGAATTTGCAGCACATGATGCAAAACATGCTGTTAATGCATGAAGCGCGGTTCAAGGTTAGAAAGGAATAATAATGAAAATATTAGCAGGGTTAGTGGCGTTAACTGTTTTTGCAGGAGTAACAGGATGTTCCGGGGCGGATGAAAAGAGTTCTGGATCGGCTGCGGTGAAAAATGCTGCTGATACAAAGGTGGTATGGTTGACGTCTTTATCAGAGGCGAAAGCAGAGGCCGCCAAGCGTAAGGTTCCGATTCTGGCTGATTTTTCGGGTTCTGATTGGTGTAGCTGGTGCATCAAGCTTGATCAAGAGGTGTTTTCCACAGAGACCTTCAAGAAATATGCTGCCGACAATTTGGTATTGTTGCTGGTGGACTTCCCCAGGACGAAGGCGCAAACGGAAGAAATCAAGAAACAGAATAACGATTTGGTTGAAAAGTTTGGCATTGAAGGTTTTCCCACGATCCTGTTGCTGGATGCAGGGGGCAAGTTGCTGGGGCGTACCAGTTACCTGCCGGGCGGGGGAGATAATTATGTCACGCATTTGAGGAAATTATTGAATAACAAACAATAGGACTAGAGGGAGGCGGAATGACTTATATATGTAATGTTTGCGGCTATGTTTATGATCCTGTGCTGGGAGATCCGGATCATGGAATCGCGCCGGGAACAAGTTTCGCGGATATTCCGGCAGACTGGGTTTGTCCGGATTGTGGTGTGGGTAAGGATGAGTTTTCACCCCAGGGGTGAGCGTTATTGCATTCAAAGGAGACATCAATGACAAAGCGTTCTGAAGTATATAAATGTGAGTTGTGCGGGAATATGGTGGAGTTGGTTCACGCCTCTGCCGGACAGCTGGTTTGCTGCGGGCAGTCGATGAAATTGCTGTCCGAAAATACGGTTGATGCTTCCAAAGAGAAGCATATCCCTCTGATTGAGCGTGTGGCCAATGGGGTCAAGGTAACCGTTGGCGCGGTGCCCCATCCCATGGATGAAAAGCATTACATTGAGTGGATCGAACTGCTCGTGGGCGAGACCGTCTTGCGGCAGTATCTCAAGCCCGGAGCCCAGCCTGTGGCCGTGTTTGAGGGGGTAACGGCAACCAATGTCGTAGCCCGTGAGTTCTGTAACCTGCATGGCTTGTGGAGGGTCTGACTATGATCTCAAAAAAAATGACCAAAGCTCTGAATGCGCAGATTAACAAGGAGATCTTCTCCTCATATTTGTATCTTGCCATGTCGGCGAATGCTATCTCACTTGGCTATAAGGGCGCCGGAGCGTGGTTCCGGGTGCAGTTCCAGGAAGAATTGGAACATGCCATGAAGTTCTATAACTATCTCCTGAGCCAGGGCGAGGTTATTGAACTGGGCGCGATTGAAAAGCCCGGCGTTGGGTATAAGGCGCTCCTGGACTTTTTTGTAGATACCCTTAAACATGAAAAGAAGGTGACTCTGTCGCTCAATAACCTGATGGATCTTGCGGTCTCGGAAAAGGATTATGCGACCCAGGCCATGCTGCAATGGTTCATTACCGAGCAGATTGAGGAAGAGGCCAATGATACGGATATTATTGCCATGATCAAGATGGCCGGCACTTCCACGGGGACATTGTACATGGTTGATAAGCAACTCGGGAAACGTGCAGGTAAGCCAGGCTGACCCAAGGGGTCTGGTATTCTGTTGGAGAACAATAGACTCCTGCACCAGTGACGGGCTGGTTCCTTGAGGAAGGTTCATGTGTCATGACCTTTCTCAGGTGACCGGTTTTTATTTTGGCGGGGTCGTTATGAATTTTAATAAATGTTCGGGGTGCGTTCAGCAATGGAAAACCCGTGATGAGTTTTTGTCTGACCCTCAGGTGAAGCTGATTGGCTACCAGATCAATTTTGAAGCACTTAAGGCAGGATTCTTTATGTTCAATCATATGAAGCCGGAATGCTTGACGACCTTAGCCCTGCAAACAGGCCTGTTCAGTGATCTTTACCGGGGTGAAGTGTATCATGAACGTTTATCCGGGACGGAGACATGTCCCGGCTATTGTCAGCATTCCGGTAATCTGAAAGCCTGTCCTGTGAAATGCGAGTGTGGTTTCGTAAGGGAAGTGATGCAAATTATCCTGAGCTGGTCCAAAAGTCAGGGGGCCTGAAAGTGAGACAATTTTGAAAATATGCGGATACCTGTTCATTTTAGCCTTCACGCTAACTCAATGGGGGCTTGCGGCAGATCCGTTTGGAGTAGACCTGTCAAGGGATGGGAGTGGCACTAATCTGATCGTCACGGTCCGGTTGACCATTCCTGCGCATCACCACATTTATGCCGATCAGTTACGGGTTGAATCCGAGTCTGGCATTGTGTTCAGGCTTGCAGGAGGCGATCAGCCCGTGCCGCTTCACGATACTTTTGCGGAGGGAGTTCGCCCGTCCTATACCAATGATGTTACGCTCCGGTTTGAGCCCGGCGCACCAGTGACATCAACGGAATCCTTAAAGGTGTCCTATCAGGGCTGCAGCGAGGAACAATGTTTCTTTCCCAAAAACCGCGTTTTTACAGCCGCTGTTCCAACTCCGCGTTTAACAGAACCTGTGGCGGAAAAGCCCGGGAATGTGCCGTCTGGTGCGGCTGGCGGCTTTGAAGATCTGGCAGGGATGAAGTCCGTAGCTGCCGCTTCCGGGTATTTAAACACCAGGGAATTTCTTTCGTTTCTCAATAAGGCTGAAGGGCATGATGACGCCGTCGTAAATCCCGGAAGTCTGGCGTCGCGCGTGAAGGCTGCCTCACTGCTTTTCAGTGCCAACCCCTTGGAGTTTTTCAAGCTGCACGGGGTGTGGTGGACGGTTCTGATCATCCTTACCGGCGGTCTGCTGCTGAACTTGACGCCTTGTGTGCTCCCCATGATCCCCATCAATCTGGCGATCATCGGGGTGGGGGCGCAAAATGGGACACGGACAAAGGGCTTCTTTCTGGGGGGCGCGTATGGATTGGGCATTGCCTTGGTATACGGGTTTTTGGGGATCGCGGTGGTATTGACCGGCTCTCAATTCGGGGTATTGAATTCCTTGCCCTGGTTCAATGCGGTCATAGGGGTGGTGTTTGTGGTTCTTGCTCTCGCCATGTTCGATGTGTTTGCCATTGATATGGCCCGATTCCAGCGTGCGGGGGGTGAAACCGGCGGAAATCAGGGGAAGGTCGCGACGGCCATGTTTATGGGAGGGATTTCTGCGTTGCTGGCGGGTGCCTGCGTGGCCCCCGTTGTGATTGCCGTGTTACTTTTATCCAACAATCTTTATGCGCAGGGGGCCGGCATCGGTCTGATGCTGCCGTTTATTCTCGGGGCGGGCATGGCGTTACCCTGGCCTTTTGCGGGCTCAGGACTCTCGTTTCTGCCGAAACCCGGCGCCTGGATGACGTGGGTGAAAACAGGGTTTGGCGTATTCATTCTTATGTTTGCCGTATATTACTTCTCGCTCGCGTATCAAGGCTGGTGGGGTAAGAAGGTTGTGGCGCAGGTTGACGCTGGCGTGCATCAGATTACGGGGGCGGATACGACCGCATGGAAAGCGGTTGTGGCTGAATCAGTCAAAACAGGGAAACCGGTTTTCATTGATTTTTGGGCAACCTGGTGCAAGAACTGCGAAGCGATGGAGTTGACTACCTTTCGGGCGAAGGAAGTGAAACAACGGTTGTCTGCTTATGTCGTGGTGAAATTCCAGGCTGAAAACCTGTCCGACAAAGGAACGCGTGCGGCCACCGATTTCTTCGGGGTGAAGGGGCTACCGACCTATGTGGTACTGAAGGCCGGGAGCGCCTTGCCGTGACCTGCAAAAAAGGAGCGGGACGAAGGAAGTCCTCCTGTAACTCGAAAAAACATCCCTGCCCTGAGTGTAAAATGTGCAACTGGTGTTCGGATTCCCGTTGCGCCATGTGTAAGGGCTGGCTCGTCAAGACCAAGGGGTCCGTGACAAAAAAATGAGTGTGACCAACAGACTCGGAATCGTAGTGGTGGGGGCTTCCGGCGACCTGGCCCAGACCAAAGTTATCCCCGCATTATTTGCGCTTTATTGTCAGCATTTCCTGCCTGAAGATTTCCATATTTATGGTCTGGCGCGAACGGACATGAACCATGCGGCCTTCAGGCGGAAAGTGGCGGAGAACCTGACCTGTCGCTATGCGCCGGGCGAGTCTTGTTCGGATCGCACAGAAGAGTTCCTCCAGCGGTGCTATTACTGTCAGGGGCAGTACTCATCCAGTGATTCTTTCCTTGACCTGTTTGAGTTGATGCGTGAGGTCGAGGGTGCGTCCCCGATCAATAGGATTTTTTACATGGCCATTCCCCCTTCTGTTTTTCAAGATGTGGCCCAGGCATTGGGGGATTCCGGCTTGGTTGCCTGTGATGATTCGCAGGGTTGGTCCCGACTGGTTGTGGAGAAGCCATTTGGACGCGACCGGGAATCATCCGATCGTCTGGTAAGAGATATGCAGATGGTCTTTACCGAGGAAATGACCTATCGGATCGATCACTATCTGGGCAAGGAAATTGTTCAAAATCTGATGGTGCTCAGGTTTGCCAATCTCATCTTCGAACCTCTCTGGAATAAGGACTGTATTGAAAGCGTGAGAATCCAATGGGCCGAACCTATTGGCGTTGGACAAAGAGGGGGCTATTTTGACGGCTTCGGAATCATTCGCGATGTGATGCAGAATCATTTGCTGCAGATTCTTGCCTTGCTGGCGATGGAGCGGCCTGTCGTCTACAGTTCGACGGCAGTGCGTGACGCCAAGGTGGCGTTGCTCAAAGCCGTTGCCCCTGTGACGCTGGATCAGCTTGTGACAGGCCAGTACGGGGCCTCGGCTTCAGGACACCAGCCTGCTTATGTAGCCGCGCCCAACGTTCCGCGGGATTCACTGACGCCGACCTATGCTGCCGCGATGCTTCAGATTCATAATCCGCGCTGGGAGGGGGTGCCATTCCTGGTTGAAGCCGGAAAGGCCCTGGATCAAAAGATCAGTGAAGTGCGGGTGCGTTTTCGCGGAATTCCGTCCAGCCTTTTTGGTGAGACTGGGGCCGTGTTGCACCCGAATGAATTGATCATACGAATCCAGCCGGATGAGTCCATTGTGTTGCGAATCATGAATAAATTGCCCGGGTTGGGGCTTAATTTGGCTCCAACCGAGTTAAATCTCCGTTATCAGTCCACCTTTTCAACCTTGATTCCGGAAGCCTATGAATGCCTGCTGTTGGATGTGATAAAAGGGGATCGCAGCCTGTTTATCCGGGCTGATGAACTTGAGGCGGCCTGGGATGTTTTTACGCCAGTACTGCACCAGTTGGAGTTGCAGCATATCGCGCCTGAAATGTATCCGTACGGGAGTGCCGGCCCCAAGGTGGCCCAAGTGCTTGCACAACGCTGTGGGTTTTAGGCCAGGCCGGGCAGCGGACCGGTGACGGGCAGCTCAACCCAGAAAATATTGACGGATCCCGGCATGGTCTGGATGCCGACACGCCCCCCGTGAGCTTCTGCCACAAGTTTGCAGAAAGGGAGTCCCAGCCCGGGTAAGTAGCGTCCTTCTCCGCTGAGGACGGAATTGGCCTGTGCGTATTTTTCAAAAATTTTGGGATGCTCTTCAACAGGAATCGGCCTGCCGTTATCTGCCACATTAATTCTGATGAAGTTATTGGCGCAATGGAAGTTCAGGGTGATTTTCCCGCTTGCTTCCCGGGTGGCCCGGAAAGCATTGGAAATCAAGTTAATGAGCAAGCGCCGGATCAGGCCCTTGTCTATCACCGCGTGGACTGGCGAAGCCGCCGTGTTCATGGTCAGGGATCGTGAATGCCGCATCGGTTCCATGCTCCTGATGACCTGCTTGCACAAATCGACCAGATCACAATTTGTGAGATCGAGCTTCAAGTGGCCGCTCTCCATCTTGTTGACGTCCAGAATGGAGTTAATCATCTCGATCATATTGCCGGTATAGGTCTGTGTCTCGGCGAGGCACGTGGCGATTTTGGGCGAGACCGAGGCGGCCTCAAATGTTTTGATGAGTTCGAGCGAGCTTTCGATGGCCCACAGTGGATTTCTGAGATCATGGATAAGCATGTGGACGAGGTTGTCACGCAACGTCTCCAGTTCCTGCATGCGCTTCATGGTGTTCCGCAGCTGCACCCGCTGATTGCGCAGATCCAGATGGGTCGAAACACGGGCAAATACTTCGTCTATCTGAAAGGGCCGTGTGATGTAATCAACACCACCAGAAGAAAAGGCCTTGATTTTGTTGTGGGTTTCGTGCTCCCCGCTTACGAAAATGATGGGAATGTCGGAATAGGCGGGGTCAGTTTTGATGCGTTTGCAGATTTCGATCCCGTCAATATCCGGCATGTGAACATCCAGCAGGATGAGGTCTGGCGGATGGTTTCGTATGGCTTGGAGCGCAAGTTCCCCGTTCAGGGCCGCCCGTGTTTTATATCCCCGCGTTTTGAGGAGGGCTGCCAGAAATTGAAGATTGGCAGGGGTGTCATCGACGATGAGGATATCCGCAGTGGCTTGGCTTTCTCGATCCGCTTCCATTTGCGGTGTAAGTTAGCAGAAATAATGGAACTGCCAATTCTTTTGGTGCGATTCCTATTTATTCCTGCCCGTTGGCTGTGCTAGCATCACGCCCTATGAATAAGGATCTTGAGGAAGTGTTGGTGGTGGATCGGGCTCTGGTCGAGAAGCTCGGTATGTTTCAGGGGCTGACTTTGGATACCGACCGGTATCTGCCGGAATTATTGAACCCGCGGAATTATCACTTTGTCCCGCGCCATAAAGCCGAGAAGGACGACTCCCTGAAGCAGTTGATCCCGTACTTCATTATCTGCCATGGGGATCGCATCTGGTGTTATGTCCGGGGGAAAAAATCCGGCGAAGAACGTCTGGTCGCGAAGGCGTCCATCGGGATCGGCGGCCACATGAACAATCTGGATGAGGACCTGATTGATAATATCTACAATCGGGCGGCCATCAGGGAGTTGGAAGAGGAAGTAGTGCTGCCCACCGGCTACACCCACAAGGTAGTTGCCCTGCTTAATGACGATCTGACGCCGGTCGGTCGGGTCCATCTGGGCGTCATTCATATTTTGCGATCCCCTTCGTCAGAAGTGCGGAAGCGTGAAGGCGTAATCACGGAATCAGGTTTCCGGACAGTGCCTGAACTCAAGGCCATGTACGACCGTATGGAAACCTGGTCCCAAATCTGTCTGGACCAGATCGACGGTTTGCTCGCGCAATAAAGACGCTATTTCAGGCAGCCGGCCCGTCTCAGATTGTTCGCTATGCGGGAAGCCACCGGTTCGTCCGTGACGGTGAATTGCAGTCCTGTGACCTGCTCATAGGCTTGAATATAACGTTTGGCTGCCTCCACGCGGACTTCTTCGGTCAATTCCGGCGGAGTGCCTTCCCCGCGGAACCCCTGCGCTACCAGCCATTCACGAATATATTCCTTGTCGATTTTCCGTTGCTCTTTTCCTGCGGCGAAAAGGGCGTCGTAGGTGTCGGCAAACCAGTAACGTGATGAGTCGGGGGTATGGATTTCGTCCGAGACCACCAGTTTTC
>Ga0194056_10000038_pt1 | contig 47797 bp, 36 predicted proteins | sample SepL4413m_MetaG_FD_155458 | JGI IMG/M metagenome (GOLD analysis project Ga0194056, IMG submission 155458) | Anoxic zone freshwater microbial communities from boreal shield lake in IISD Experimental Lakes Area, Ontario, Canada - Sep2016-L442-13m | ecosystem: Environmental > Aquatic > Freshwater... | reverse complement strand
GCGGCCAGGGCCGGCAGGGCAAAGGCCAGCAGCAGGATGGCAATTGCATTTTTCATGTTTGCATCTCCTCAGGATAGGGGTCCGGTGCCCATCATACCGCCGCCGCGCCATGCTATCGTTTATGTTCCCGGCCGTCGGCCGGGGACGGCATCCGCCGCAGCGCCATCAACCGGCCGGGAGAAAGTCATGCAGGGACGAATGTTGGGACTGGGTGCATTTCTGCTGGCGGCCATGGCCCAGGCCGCCGAACCGGCGCGCGACGTGATTTCGTCCGCCGCCGATCGCGAGGCGGTCGCGGTCACCGTTTATAACGACGATCTGGCCCTCGTCAAGGAGCGCCGCCGGGTCGACCTGCCGCCAGGTCCGGCGCGCCTTTCGCTGCGCGAAGTGGCGGCGCAGATGCGCCCTGAAACGGCGCTGCTGCGGGCAGTGAGCGGTCAGCCGCTGCGGCTCATCGAGCAGAACTTCGATTTCGACCTGCTGACACCGCAGAAGCTGCTGGAAAAATACGTCGGCCGCGAAGTCACGGTAATCCGCTCCCATCCGACCAGCGGTGAGGACAGGCGGGAACGCGCCACGGTGCTCGCCGCCGGGGAAGGCACGGTGCTGCGTTTCGCCGACCGCATCGAAACCGGCGTGCCGGGGCGACTGGCTTTCGACAGCGTGCCGGCCAACCTGCGCGAGCGGCCGACGCTCTCGGTCCTGCTCGAAGCGGCCGGCGGCAAACAGACGGTGGAGCTTTCCTATCTCAGCGGCGGCCTGTCGTGGAAAGCCGACTACGTCGCCAATCTGACGACGGACGGCAAGAGCCTCGATCTCAACGGCTGGGTGACGCTGACCAACCGCAGCGGCACCGGTTTCGACAACGCGACACTGCAACTGGTGGCCGGCACGGTCAATCGGGTGCGGGCGCCGGAACAGCGGGTCTATGCCATGTCGGCCCCGGCACCGGGGGCGAAGTCGATGCAGGCAACACAGGAGGCGCTGATGGACTACCACCTCTACAGCTTCGAGCAGGCGACCAGCATCGCCGACAACCAGACCAAGCAGCTTGCCCTGCTTTCCGCCAGCGCGGTACCGGTGCGCCGCGAATACCTGCTGGCCGGCAACGACTGGTACTACCGGGAGCGCTACGCCCAGAGTGGCCAGAAGCTGAAGCCTGTCGTGTTCCTCGAGTTCGACAACAAGGGTGGGCAGCTGGGCAAGCCGCTGCCGGCCGGCATCGTGCGCGTCTATGCCAGGGACAGCAAGGGCGCGGCGCAGTTTGTCGGCGAGGACCGCATCGCCCACACGGCGAAGAACGAGAAACTGAAGCTCAGGCTCGGCGAGGCCTTCGACATCACCGCCGAACGCCGGCAGACCGGCTACCGCAAGATTGCCGACAACGTCAGCGAGTCCTCGTGGCGCATCGACCTGCGCAACGCCAAGGACGAGGCGGTTAGCGTGAAGATTCAGGAACCCCTGCCCGGCGAATGGGAGATCGTGCAGGAATCGCAGAAGCACGACAAGGATTCGGCGCGATCGGCGTCATGGGACGTAGCGGTGCCGCAAGGCGGCGCGGCCATCCTCGAATACACTGTCCGGGTGCGTTGGTAAAGGAGGATCCGGAATGGTGGCAGTGTGCAATGGCGATCCGCTCGTCTGCATCGAATTTGCGGTCCTCTTCACCGGCGAGTTTCTCAAGGACTGGACCACGATGGCCATGCTGGCGCTGCTGCTCGGCCTGCTGCTCAGCGTGCGCGCCGACCGCCGCAAGGCGGCCGAAGCGGACCACGCCAGACGGCTCCTGGCTTACGACAAAAAACGGACCGAGGAAACGCGGGCGCGCAGCGAACTGATCAAACTGGAAGCCGACGGCGAAGCCGCACCGGCCGCTAACTCCTCACTTCCCCGCCCCCCAGCACAATCCACTTCTGCGACGTGAGGCCTTCCAGCCCGACCGGGCCGCGGGCGTGGAACTTGTCGGTGGAAATGCCGATCTCGGCGCCGAGGCCGTACTCGAAACCGTCGGCAAAACGGGTCGAGGCATTGACCATCACCGACGACGAATCCACCTCGCGCAGGAAACGCATCGCGTTCGTATAGTTTTCGCTGACGATGGCGTCGGTGTGGGCCGAAGAGTACTTGTTGATGTGCTCAATGGCCTCGCCGACGCCGGCGACGACCTTGACCGAAATGATGGCGGCAAGATATTCGGCGTACCAGTCTTCTTCCGTTGCCGCCTTGGCCTGCGGCACCAGTTTCAGCGTTTCGGCGCAACCGCGGATCTCGACGCCGCGGGTGGCGAGCATGCGGCAAAGTTGCGGCAACAGCGCCGCGGCCACCGGACGCGCGATCAGCAGGGACTCGGCGGTGTTGCAGGTGCCCAGCCGCTGGGTCTTGGAGTTTTCCAGGATGTTCTGCGCCTTCACGGCATCGGCGGCGTCATCGACATAGACGTGGCAGTTGCCGTCCAGATGCTTGATCACCGGCACCCGCGCCTCTTTCGAGATGCGCTCGATCAATCCCTTGCCGCCGCGCGGCACGATTACATCGACATACTCGGGCATGGCCACCAGGTAGCCGACGGCGTCGCGGTCGGTGGTTTCGATGACCTGCACTGCGGTCTCGGGCAGCCCGGCGGCAGCAAGGCCGGCGCGCACACAGGCGGCTATCGCCTGATTGGCGCGCAGCGCTTCCTTGCCGCCGCGGAGTATCGCCGCATTGCCTGACTTCAGGCACAGGGCAGCGGCGTCGGCGGTGACATTCGGCCGCGCTTCGTAGATGATGCCCACCACGCCCAAAGGCACGCGCATCCTGCCGACCTGGATGCCGGACGGGCGGAGCTTCAGATCGCTGATTTCGCCCACCGGATCGGGCAGCGTCGCCACCTGCTCGAGTCCCAGCGCCATGGCTTCGACGCTCTTGCCGGTCAGGGTCAGGCGGTCGATCATGGCGGCGTCGAGGCCGCTGGTCCTGGCTTCGGCAACGTCAGCGGCATTCGCCGCCAGCAGTTCGCTGCGGCGTTCGCGGATCGCTGCGGCCATCGCCAGCAGCGCCGCGTTCTTCGCCGCAGTGGAAGCCCGCGCCATGGCCCGCGAGGCGTCGCGTGCATTGCGGCCAAGCTGCTGCATGTAGTCTTTGATGTCCATAAGAATCCTTAAAACCTCATGCCGAAAAAGGCGTTACCACGGCGACACGGCGGCACGGCGAAAAAAGCGCGGGAAACAAAAGCAAAAAGCATAGTCGTGCTTCTCGCCGTGTCGCCGTGGTTAATGCCCTTTCGCCCGTGTCAGCCGCAGCGCCAGTTGGAGAAACTCGTCCCAGACGTCGCCGCGTGCCAGGCCCTTAATCATGCGGTCTATCTTCGCCGCGTGCAAGAGCGCAGGGCGTGCCGCGGCGCTGCGCGCTTCGGTGGCCAGCGCCCAGAGCACCAGCGGCGGCGCGGCATCCTCGCCCTTGAGGCCTTCCAGCGTGCGCGCAGCGCGCACCGTGTCGCCGGCCTTGAGGGCGTCGCGCAGATCCGTCACGTCGTAGCGCGCGACGTTCATCACCGCGGCTTCGATCTGGGCCAGCGACACTTCGCCGGGCGGATAGAGCAGGCCCAGCTTCTGGATCTCCTGATGCGCCGCCAGCAGGTTGCCCTCGACATGGGCGGCGATGAATTCCAGCGCAGGGCGCGGCGCGCTCTGCTGCTGGCGCGCCATCCGCTCGGCGATCCATTGCGGCAGGCGCGGCGGCGGCGGCGCATTGCATTCGATGGCCACTCCGGCATTCGACAGGGCGGTGACCCAGGCGGCTTTCTTCGCCTGCCAGTCGAGTTGGGGCAGGGTGATCAGGGTGACGATGCCCGGGCCCAGCGTCGAGATGTAGCGTTGCAGCGCCTCGCTGCCTTCGCGCCCCGGTTTGCCGGAGGGAATGCGCAGATCGACCAGCTTGCTGCCGCCGAACAGCGACATGTTGCCGGCCGCCATGAAGAGCTCATCCCACTTGAAGCCCGCGCCGACAATGATTACCTCGCGCTCCTCGAAGCCCTGCCTGCGGGCGGCGGCGCGGATGGCATCGCCGGCTTCGATCACCAGCAGCGGCTCGTCGCCGTGCAGCAGGTAGAGTGCCGCCAGCGGCTTGTCGAGGTGTGCCGGAAGTTGCTCGGGCCGCAGTTGCAAGCCGCTTACTCCGCGTCGTCCCTGAACGGCTTGAGTTTCGCCGCTGCCAGACGCCGCATCAACTGCTGCACCAGATCGCTTTGCATGTCGCGCCAGAGCAGGCCTTCTTCGGCTTCCTTGGACAGGACCAGGTCATCGCTGAAAGTAATCTCGCGCCGCAGCGTTATGCGGCTGAGCGGAATGTACTCGGTCGGCACCGCGGCGGGCACATCGGTGTATTTGACCGGCGGGGCGGACGGTGCCGGCGCAACATTGGCATTCACCTTGAAGGTGAAGGTCCGCACCAGCTGGTATTCGCGTGCGCGGCCCGAAGCGCTGAGCGAGAGGATGATCTTCTCGCTGGTGTCGCCGGACACCGCAAGGATGGCTTGCGCCTCCTTGAGATCAGTGACCACCCGGGTACCGGGCGACGATGCCTCGATGTTGCGCTTGAGCTGCGCATAGAACTCGGAAGTCGGCGCGATCTGGAGGGCGATCGTGGCAAACGGCAATTTGTAGCCGGGCAGTTCGGCGCTGCCGCGCAATTTGAAGCCGCAGGCGGCCAGCACGCTGATCAGCAGCAGGACAAGCGACAGTTTTGCGGCGCGCATGACGAACTCCTCGGGCTACGGCGATGCTCAGACTACGATGTTGACCAGGCGACCGGGAACGACGATGACTTTTTTCGCCGGCTTGCCTTCCATGAATTTCTGCGCGGCTTCCGCAGCCAGCGCCGCGGCCTCGATCGCCGCCTTGTCGGCGCCGACCTTGACGCGGATGTTGCCGCGATGCTTGCCGTTGACCTGCAGCACCAGGTCTTCCTCGTCCTGCACCAGCGCCTCGGCCAGCGGCTCGGGCCAGGGCGCGGCCAGGATTTCGGTGCCATAGCCCAGTTCGACCCACAGGGCGTGACAGATGTGCGGCGTGACGGGCGACAGCAGGCGCAACAGGATGCCGAAGCACTCGGCGATCACGGCCTCGTGCCCCTCCTGCTGGGGAACCTTCTCCAGGCTGTTCAACATTTTCATCGCCGCCGAAGCGACGGTGTTGAACTGGAACTTTCCCAGATCGTAGTTGGCCTGTTTCAGCAGCAGGTGGATTTCGCGGCGCACGGCGGCGAGCTGCTGCGGCAGCTTCGCCGGCATGGCCTGGCGCGATGCGACCGCTGCCTGCGAGGCATGACCGAAGGCCCAGACGCGGCGCAGGAAACGGTAGGCGCCCTCGACGCCGGAATCCGACCATTCCAGCGTCTGCTCCGGGGGCGATGCGAACATCATGAAAAAGCGCGCCGTATCGGCGCCGAACTCCTCGATCAGCGATTGCGGATCGACGCCGTTGCGCTTGGACTTGGACATGGTGCCGACGCCGCCGTAATCGACAGTCCGGCCGTCGGCCTTCGATGTCGCACCGACCACGTGGCCGCCTTCGTCGCGCTTGAGATCGACTTCCTCGGGCGCGAAATACTCGATGCCGCCCTTGTCGGTGCGGCGCGAGAAGATGTGGTTGAGCACCATGCCCTGCGTCAGCAGGTTGGCAAAGGGCTCATCGTATTTGACGAGGCCGAGGTCGCGCATCACCTTGGTCCAGAAGCGCGAATAGAGCAGGTGCAGGATGGCATGCTCGATGCCGCCGATGTACTGGTCGGCCGGCATCCAGTGATTGGTTCCGGAATCCACCATGGCCGCGTTCGTCGCCCGCGTCGCCGGATCGACGCAGTAGCGGGCGTAGTACCACGACGAGTCGACGAAGGTGTCCATGGTGTCGGTTTCGCGCTTGGCCGGTTTGCCGCATTTCGGGCAGGCGCAGTCGACGAAACCGGCGCGCTTCGCCAGCGGATTGCCGGAACCGTCGGGCACGCAGTCCTCCGGCAGCTTGACCGGCAGCTGGTCGTCGGGCACCGGCACCGTGCCGCAGGATTCGCAATGAATCAAGGGAATCGGACAGCCCCAGTAGCGCTGGCGCGACACGCCCCAGTCGCGCAGGCGGTATTGCACCTGGCTGTTGCCGAGGCCTTTGGCGTCGAGGTCGGCGGCGATGGTCGCGGTCGCTGCAGCAAGACCCAGCCCGTCGTACTTGCCCGAGTTCACGCAGCGGCCGCGCTGCTTGTCGGCATACCACTCCTGCCAGCCGTCGAGCGAAAACGTCTCGCCTTCGACGGCGATTACCTGCTCGATTCCCAGCCCGTATTTTTTGGCGAACTCGAAATCGCGTTCGTCATGCGCCGGCACGGCCATCACCGCGCCTTCGCCGTAGCTCATCAGCACGTAGTTGCCGACCCATACCTCGACCCGGTCGCCGGTCAGCGGATGGGAGACGAAAATCCCCGTCGGCATGCCCTTCTTTTCCATGGTCGCCATGTCGGCTTCCATCACCGAGCCATGGCGGCATTCGTCGATGAAGGCGGCAAGCGCCGGATCGTCCTTCGCGGCCCGGGTCGCCAGCGGATGTTCGGCGGCGACGGCGCAGAAGGTCACGCCCATGATGGTGTCGGCGCGCGTGGTGAATACCCACAGCTTGTCCGCCTTGCCGTCGAGTTCATAGGGAAAGGCGAAGCGCACGCCGGTGCTCTTGCCGATCCAGTTGGCCTGCATGGTCTTGACCCGCTCCGGCCAGCCCGGCAGCGTATCCAGCGCCGACAGAAGTTCATCGGCATATCTGGTGATGGCCAGGTAGTAGCCGGGAATCTCGCGCTTCTCGACCACCGCGCCGGTGCGCCAGCCGCGGCCTTCGATGACCTGTTCGTTGGCGAGCACGGTCTGGTCCACCGGGTCCCAGTTCACCACCTGAGTCTTCTTGTAGGCGATGCCTTTTTCCAGCATGCGCAGGAACAGCCACTGGTTCCACTTGTAATACTCGGGCGCACAGGTCGCCAGTTCGCGCTCCCAGTCGATGGCGAATCCCAGCGACTGCAGCTGCTTCTTCATGTAGGCGATGTTGTCCCAGGTCCACTTCGCCGGCGGCACCTTGTTCTGCATCGCCGCGTTTTCCGCCGGCAGGCCGAAGGCATCCCAACCCATGGGCTGCAGCACGTTGTAGCCCTTCATGCGGTGGTAGCGGGAGAGCACATCGCCGATGGTATAGTTGCGCACATGTCCCATGTGCAGCTTGCCCGACGGATAGGGAAACATCGACAGGCAGTAGTACTTCGGCCTGTCGCTGCTCGCGACGGCACGGAAAGTCTGCGCGGTATTCCAGTGGGTCTGTGCGGCCCGCTCGATTTCGTTCGGAAGGTATTTTTCCTGCATGGCGGGGCGTGTGTTTTGAGTACTGGCGAAGCCGGTGATTATACCTGCGCCCCAGAGCCTGCTTCGGCGGGAATCGTGCCCCGCGTTGAGACCAGGATCGGATGGATGCAAGGCGCGGCACGCAGCCAATGGTTGTTCCATTGAGGCTCTTTTGAAAGGATTTGCATGCGGCCCCAGAACCGTCTTTCCACCGTAGTCGCCGTGCTCGCGTTGCTGCTGTCGACGCTGGCCATGGCGGCTCCGGCAGCGACCGTGGAAGCTGTGCAGTCACCGGCCTGGCGCGAGCGCGGAGGCAACACGGTGCCACTCGCCGCGGGCATGGAACTGAAGAGCGGCGACGTGTTGCGAACCGGGCCGGACGCACGTGCCTACCTGATGCTGGCGGAAGGCAGCCGGGTCAAGCTGGGCGAAGCGACGCGGTTTACTTTCCACTCGCGCAGCCTGCAGCCGGAGAAATCCTTTCGCGGCGCGCTGGACGTGCTGGCGGGAGCCTTCCGCTTTACCACCGGCCGCTTGCAAAAAGCCCGGCCCAATGAAATCGGCATTCGCGTCGGCACCGCGACCATCGGCATTCGCGGCACCGATCTGTGGGGCAGGACGAGTGACGAGGGTGACATGGTCGCCCTGCTCGAAGGCCGCATCGAAATCACCCGCGCCGGCCAGGTCACGGAACTGACGCAGCCGCTGACGTATTTTGATGCGCCGGCCGGCAAGGCGGCCGGGGTCCGGGCACTCGACCCCGATGTGTTCAGCACGCTGGCGCGGCAGACCGAAATCCTGGCGGGCGATGGCGCCGCCGATGCCAAGGGCAAGTGGCGCGTACTGGTCGGCTCGGCGTCTTCGCAAACGGCCGCACTGGAACTCTACGATGAGGCACGCGACGCCGGCTTTGCTGCGCAAATCAGGCCGCGCCAGACGGAAGCCGGGCATTGGAACTACGACGTGCTACTGAACGGCTATGCCAGCGCGGCTGAAGCCGAGGTAGCGGCGGCGCGCCTCAAGGCCGTTACCGAACTCAAGCCCGGCGTGATGAAATAGGCCGTCAGCCTGCCTGATGCTGCCGCGCGACTGAGCCGATCAGCCGCCAGCCGCGACTGGCCAGGGCTGAACCTTGCTGCGCCACCTGCATCGAAACGGCCCACAAACGTGCCTGGGCACGCGCCCATGGCCGCCAGCCGAAGGATGCCGCGTCTTCACGCAGCGATTCGGCTGCCACCAGTTCCAGCAGACGATCCACCGCCAGCTTGAAGTAGGCCGAAGAGCCGAATACGGCCCGCCGTTGCGCCCAACGCTCCGCGTCGCGCCACAGCGTGATGGCCCGATGCTCGGTAATGCCGGCCTTTTTTGCCAGCCACGGCAGAAGTTTGGGGGTCTTCGGATTGGCGTTCATACCATTCTCCTGTTCATTCGGGTCACCCCGGCCTCGTGAGCCGGAGAACCCATCCTGCAATTGATACGCTGCAGTGCAGCATGGCGCATCTTACCCGTTTAATATGGGCGGGACACTCTAAATTCAAGCGCCTTTGCTGCTGTGCAGCATACCAACGGGCGCGCGACAATGTTCACCCGGCGTTTCGTTGTTAGTGCTCACTACTGCCGGTTTGGCTCCGGCCCGGCCGATATAATTACAGCCTCGTCCACGCGCCCCGGCCATGAATCCCCTGCTCGACCATCTCAACGCGCCGCAGTTGGACGCCGTCACGCTGCCGCCTGCACATGCCCTGATTCTCGCCGGTGCAGGGTCGGGCAAGACGCGCGTCCTGACCACGCGCATCGCCTGGCTGATCTCCACCGGGCAGGTATCGCCGCCGGGCGTCCTCGCCGTGACCTTCACCAACAAGGCGGCCAAGGAGATGCAGACCCGGCTCGCCGGCATGCTGCCGATCAACGTCAGGGGAATGTGGATCGGCACCTTTCACGGCCTCTGCAACCGCCTGTTGCGCGCCCACCATCGCGATGCCGGCCTGCCGCAGCTGTTCCAGATTCTCGACTCGGCAGACCAGCAGGCCTCGGTCAAGCGCCTGCTGAAATCGCTGAATGTCGATGACGAGAAGTTCCCGCCGCGCGAACTGTGCCATTTCATCAATGCGCAGAAGGAACAGGGCCTGCGCGCCGCCGCCGTCGAAGCCTGGGACGACTGGGCGAGAAAGCGCGTCGGGCTCTACGAGGCCTACGAAGCGCAGTGCCAGCGCGAAGGCGTGGTCGATTTCGCCGAACTGCTGCTGCGTTCCTACGAACTGCTGGAGCGCAACGAGCCGCTGCGCCGCCACTACCAGGAGCGCTTCCGCCACATCCTGGTCGACGAATTTCAAGATACCAACAAGCTGCAATATCGCTGGCTGAAGCTGCTTGCCGGCGGTGGCGCCCATCTGTTCTGCGTCGGCGACGACGACCAGTCGATCTATGCCTTCCGCGGCGCGGATGTCGGCAACATGGCCGACTTCGAACGCGAGTTCAAGGTGCAGAACCTGATCCGGCTGGAACAGAACTACCGCTCCCACGGCAACATCCTCGATGCGGCCAACGCCATCATCAAGAACAACCCGCAGCGCCTCGGCAAGAACTTGTGGACCGAGGCCGGCAGCGGCGAGCCGATCCGGATTTACGAGTCCCTGTCCGACGGGGACGAAGCGCGCTGGATCGTCGAGGAAGTGAAAGCCCTGTCGCGCGACGGCCACGCCCGCGCCGAAATCGCCCTGCTCTATCGCAGCAACGCCCAGTCGCGGGCACTGGAACACGCCCTGTTCAACGCCGGCCTGCCCTACCGCGTGTATGGCGGCCTGCGCTTTTTCGAGCGGGCCGAGATCAAGCACGCCCTCGCCTACCTGCGCCTGATCGCCAACACCGATGACGACACCGCCTTCGCCCGCGTGGTGAATTTCCCGGCACGAGGCATCGGCGCACGCAGCCTCGAATTGCTGCAGGATGCCGCCAAGGCCGCCGGCAGCAGCCTGCACGCGGCGATCCCGCAGGTCGCCGGCGCCGGCGGCGTCAAGCTTGCCGGCTTTGCGCAACTGATCGTCACACTGCGTGATGCCGCCCGCCTGCCCCTGCCGGAACTCGTCGATCATGTGCTCGAACTGTCCGGCCTGCGCGCCCATTACCAGAACGAAAAGGAAGGCCAGGAGCGGTTGGACAACCTCGACGAACTGTTGAACGCCGCTGCCGGCTTCGTCGCCGAGGAAGGCACGCCGAACCAGGATGGTGAAATCACCGGCGAGTTCGGCAACGACTTGTCTTCGTTCCTCGCCCATGCTTCGCTCGAAGCCGGCGAGCACCAGGCCGGCGAGGGCGACGACGCGCTGCAACTGATGACTGTGCACTCGGCCAAGGGCCTGGAGTTCAACGTGGTCTTCATCAGCGGCCTGGAGGACGGCCTGTTCCCGCATGAGAACTCGCTGTCCGAGGACAAGGGGCTGGAGGAGGAGCGGCGCCTCATGTACGTCGCCGTCACCCGCGCCCGGCAAAGGCTGTACCTGAGCTTCGCCCAGACCCGCATGCTGCACGGCCAGACACGCTACAACCTGCCCTCGCGCTTCCTCGACGAGGTGCCGGCGGAACTGGTGAAATGGCTGACGCCGCGCGCCGGCGCAGGCGGCTTTGCGGTGCAGGACCCGGCCAGCCGCTCCTACGGCAGCACGCCGCGCCGCAGCGAAGCGTCGGGCGGCAGCGGCTTTCGCATCGGCCAGAGCGTGATGCATGCAAAATTCGGCCTCGGCGTGATCATCAATGCCGAGGGCAGCGGCACGGATGCGCGCGTGCAAGTGAACTTCGGCAACGCCGGCATGAAGTGGCTGGCCTTGTCGATTGCCAAACTGGAGGCGGGATGAAGGACAAAAAGCTGGAACCGCAGAGGCACAGAGGCGCAGAGGAAGCGCGGAGGAAAGCAAATTCGATTTGCTGTTGCCTTTCTCTGCGCGGTTTTTCTCTGCGCCTCTGCGCCTCTGCGGTACGTTCTTGAATGAATACCATCAAAGCAAATGGCATCAGCATTCGTTATCTGGTCGAAGGCAGCGGCCCCTGGGTCACGTTTTCGCATTCGCTGACCACGGACCTGTCAATGTGGGACGGCCTCGCCGCCGCCCTGAAGGGCAACTACACCGTGCTGCGCTACGACACGCGCGGCCACGGCGGCAGCAGCGCTCCGGCGGGCGCCTACAGTTTCGAGCAACTGGTAGCCGACGTCACCGGCCTGCTTGATGCGCTGAAGGTCGGGCGCACCCACTTCGTCGGCCTGTCGCTGGGCGGCATGATCGGCCAGCACATGGCACTGCTGGCGCCGCAGCGCCTGAACAAACTGGTGATCGCCAATTCGGTCAGCCGCATTCCACCCGAGGCGGCCGCAATGTGGGATCAGCGCATCGCCCAGGCCAGGGCGGAGGGTACCGGGGCCATGGCCGCGGCCACCTTGGCGCGCTGGTTCACGCCGCCCTTCCGCACCGCGCATCCCGATGTCATGACGCGCATCGCGGCGCTGATCGCCGCCACCCCAGTGGACGGCTATGCCGGCTGCGGCGAAGCCATCCGGCAGCTCGACGTCACCGATCAACTGCGGGCGGTTACGAGTCCGACGCTGGTCATCGTCGGTGCCGACGACCCGGGCACGCCGCCGGCCGCCAGCGAAATCATCGCCAATGCCATCCCCGGCGCAAGGCTCGAGGTGATTGCCTCGGCCTCGCATCTTTCCTGTATCGAGCAGCCGGAAATCTTCAACCGGCTGGTCGCCGACTTTCTGAAAGGCTGATCATGGATCTGGGCATACGCGGCAAGTCCGCACTGGTGTGCGCATCGAGCAAGGGACTGGGCCGCGGCTGCGCCTTTGCGCTGGCCCGCGAAGGCGTCAATGTCACGCTGGTGGCGCGCGGCACGGAAGCACTGGAAAAGACCGCTGCCGAAATTCGCGCGGTGACCGGTGCCACAGTCGTCACGGTAGCGGCCGACATCGTCACGCCGGCAGGTCGCGCCGCCGCGCTGGCCGCCTGCCCGCAACCGGACATCCTGGTCAACAACGCCGGCGGCCCGCCGCCCGGTGACTTCCGCAACTGGTCGCGCGATGACTGGCTGGCGGCGCTCGATGCCAACATGCTGACGCCGATCGAACTGATCAAGGCGAGCGTCGACGGCATGATCGCGCGCAAGTTCGGCCGCATCGTCAACATCACCTCGGGCGCGGTGAAGGCGCCGATCGACGTGCTGGGCCTGTCCAACGGCGCGCGTTCCGGCCTCACCGGCTTCGTTGCCGGGCTGGCGCGCAAGACCGTGGCGCACAACGTCACCATCAACAACCTGCTGCCCGGCTTTTTCGATACCGACCGCATCGCCGCAGTCATCGGCGCTCAGGCCAAAGCACGCGGCCTGCCCTACGAGCAGGTCCTGGCAGAGCGCGTGGCGACGATACCGGCAGGTCGCATCGGCGATCCCGGGGAGTTCGGCGCGGCCTGCGCCTGGCTGTGTTCCATGCAGGCCGGCTTCATCACCGGGCAGAACTGGCTGCTGGATGGCGGCGCCTACCCGGGAACGTTTTGACGCCGGCCCGGGCGGACGGAACTGAATGCATTTGCTGGTCGATATTTCGGCCCACGGCCTCGGGCATCTGGCGCAGACCGCGCCGGTGCTGGAGGCCCTTGGCGAACTGACCGGCGGGCTGCGCCTGACGGTGCGCAGCGCGCTGCCGCGGCAGCAACTGACGCGCCGCATCTCCGCCGACTTCCGGCACATTCCCGAGGCGCGCGATTTCGGCTTTGTGATGCACAACGCGGTGGATATCGACCTCGCCGCCAGCGCACAGCGCTATCGCGAGTTCCACGCCGGATGGCCACAGCGGATCGAGGCCGAGGCTGACTGGCTGCGGCAGCAGCGGGTCGATGCGCTGCTGAGCAATGTCGCCTACCTGCCGCTGGCGGCGGCAGCCGTGGCCGGCATTCCCGCCGTCGGCCTGTGTTCGCTGAACTGGGCGGACCTGTTTTGGCACTACTTCGGCGCCGAACCGTGGGCCGCGGAAATCCATGCCCAGATGCTCGCCGCCTACAACGCAGCCACCGGCTTCCTGCGCGTCACTCCGGGCCTGGCAATGACCGGCCTGTCGCGGCGGCACGATATTTCCCCGATCGCCGGCATCGGCCGTCGCGACCGTGCGCGCACGGCGCGCTTGCTCGACCTCGAGGAAAGCCAGCGCTGGGTTCTGCTGGCCATGGGCGGCATGGAGTTTCGCCTGCCGGTGCAAGACTGGCCGCAGACCCCCGGCCTGTGCTGGCTGGTGCCGGACGAATGGCAAGTCCGGCGCCGGGACGTCCGGGGCATCGGCGCGGCAGACATGAATTTCACGGACCTGCTCGCCAGCGTCGATGCGGTGGTCACCAAGCCCGGCTATGGCACCTTCGTCGAGGCCGCCAGCGGCGGCATCCCCATCCTTTACCTGGAACGCGACGACTGGCCGGAGACGCCGCATTTCGCGGCATGGCTCGCCGTGAATGCCCGCGCCGCGGTGCTGACGCGCGAGCAACTGACGGCCGGCGACTTCATCGATGTGCTGCGCGGCCTGTGGCAGGCACCGCCAACGCCAGTGCCGTCGGCCGGCGGCGCCGGCGAGGCGGCGCGCCGGCTGGCGCAAGAACTGGGGCTGACCTGAGTGGAGCACCGAAACAATTGACATCAATGGCAAAGCGTTTAGAATGCGCGCCTTTCCCGCCTCTCCAGGATAATTGCAATGCCGGGTATTCGCCTCAAGGAAAACGAGCCGTTTGAAGTCGCGATCCGCCGCTTCAAGCGCGCCATCGAAAAGACTGGTCTGCTCACCGAACTGCGTGCGCGCGAGTTCTACGAAAAGCCCACCACCGAGCGCAAGCGCAAGGCGGCAGCGGCAGTCAAGCGCCATCACAAGCGCATTCGCAGCCAGCTCCTGCCGCCCAAGATGTATTGAGCCGGGCCGCTGTTCGCCAGTTGAGCGAACGCAGCTTCACTGCTTCATTACGGAAACCGCCTCCCGGCGGTTTTTGTGTTTTCGGAAGGGATGACTTGATGACACTCGAAGCGCGTATCGACGATGACTGGAAAGCCGCCATGAAGGCCGGCGAGCGGGCCAAAAAGGACGCACTGAGCCTGCTGCGGGCAGCCATCAAGCAAAAGCGGGTCGACGAGAAGGTGGAAATCGACGACGCGGCCGTGATTTCCGTCATCGAAAAAATGCTCAAGCAGCGCAAGGATTCGATTACCCAGTACGAAGCCGCCAAGCGGCAGGACCTGGCCGATGTCGAGAAGTTCGAATCCGCCGTGCTCGTCGCCTACATGCCGCAGGGCCTTTCCGCTGCAGAAATCGAAGCCATCGTCGCGGCGGCGGTCGCCGCATCCGGCGCCAAGGCCCCGTCGGACATGGGCAAGGTCATCGCCATCGTCAAGCCGCAGGTGGCCGGCCGCGCCGACATGGGCGACGTCTCGAAACTCGTCAAGGCCAGGCTGGCGGGGGCATAATCCCCGCGTGATCCCCGAGAGCTTCGTCCAGGAACTGCTGGCCCGCATCGACATCGTCGAGGTGGTCGAGCGTTACGTTCCGCTGCGCAAGGCCGGCGCCAATTACAGCGCCTGCTGCCCCTTCCACTCCGAAAAAACCCCGTCCTTCACGGTCAGCCCGTCCAAGCAGTTCTATCACTGCTTCGGTTGCGGCGCGCACGGCAGCGCCATCGGCTTCCTGATGCAGCACGCCGGCATCGGCTTCATCGAGGCGATCGAGGATCTGGCGTCATCCACCGGCATGGCCGTGCCGCACGAGGAACGCAACGCGTCGATCCGGGCGAGGACGGCGCCGCTGACCGAACTGATGTCGCGCGCCATGCAGTTTTATCGCGAACAGCTGAAAGCTTCGCCCAAGGCCGTCGATTACCTCAAGGGCCGCGGCCTGACGGGTGAAATCGCTGCCAGGTTCGGCCTCGGCTACGCCCCCGACGACTGGCAGGGGCTGCAACCGGTGTTCTCCGATTACAACGACCCGGCCCTGGTCGAATGCGGCCTGATCATCGTCAATGAACAGGGCCGGCGTTACGACCGCTTCCGCGACCGGGTGATGTTCCCCATCCTCGACCAACGCGGCAACGTGATCGGCTTCGGCGGTCGGGTGATCGGCGCCGGCGAACCCAAGTACCTGAACTCGCCGGAAACGCCGCTGTTCGAGAAGGGCCGCGAACTCTACGGCCTGACCCAGGCGCGGCAGGCGATACGCGATACCGACACGGTGATCGTGGTCGAAGGCTACATGGACGTCGTGGCGTTGGCGCAGCACGGCATCGGCAACGCCGTGGCCACGCTGGGCACCGCCTGTACCCCCACCCACGTGCACAAGCTGCTGCGCCAGGCCTCGAAAGTGGTGTTCTGCTTCGACGGCGACGCCGCCGGGCGCAAGGCCGCCTGGCGCGCACTGGAAGCCAGCCTGGAACAACTGTCCGATGACAAGTCGGCCGGTTTCCTGTTCCTGCCGCCGGAACACGATCCCGACAGCTTCGTCCGCGCCGAAGGTGCGGAAACATTCCAGCGGCTGGTCGCCCATCCGACGACGCTGACCGAATTCCTGCTGCGCGAACTCAAGGCCGGCGTCGATCTCGCCAGTGCCGAGGGCCGCGCCCGCCTGGTGCACGAGGCCAAGCCGCACCTGACGCGACTCGCCGCACCCATTCTGCGCGTGCAGCTGGTCAAGGCCGTGGCCGAGGCTTCGGCGCTGACCCAGGCCGAGGTGGAAACCCAATGCGGCCTCAAGCCCGCCTCGCGCGGCCGCCCCGCACCGCCGAGTGCGCGGCAGCGGCCGGCACCGTCGTCGGTGGAATACAAACTGCTGCAGATCGTGCTGCACAAGCCGGAATGGACAGCGCGCCTGCCTCTGGAACTGATCGATCGCAGCCGCGTCGAAGGCGAGGCGCTCAACGCCATCGCCAATGCCGTCGACCATGGCGAGTTGCCGGCCGGCGGCTTCGGCCTGCTGCTGGAGTTCTTCCGCAATACGCCGCATGAAGCGCTGGTCGCCGGGATCGCCGCAAACATGGTGGAAGAAGTCGATCTCAGCGCCCTCGAAACCATGTTCACCGACTCGATCGCCCACCTGCGCCAGACAGCGCTCAGCGCCGAAATCGAGCAGCTGACGGCCCGCGCCAAACAGGGTCTGAATCCGCAAGAGCGGCAACGGCTGGCCGAACTGCTGGCAAGAAAGCGCACCGCAACGCCCACCCCGTTCGGCGGGGGGTAGCCCGATCTGATATACTTGATGGTTCCCCAGCGCTTTGACGGCGCGCTGAGTCAGCCTGCCCGCGCCGGTCGCGGCGTTGACATGACCCGCCGCGTCGAAATCGCGTTCCAGCCGAGGATAGTCATGCCGAAGGAAATCACCAAGCAGAGCAAGTCGAAGGCCGCCGCCAAACCGGTCGCGAAGAAACCCGCGCCGCAGAAACCGGCTGCGGTCAAAAAGCCCGCGCCGGCCAAGAAACCTGTCGCCGCCAAGGCCGTCAAGAGCGCGCCGGCCAAGGCCGCGAAGTTGGCCCCGGCAAAGGCCCCGGCAAAGGTCCCGGCAAAAGCCCCGGCCAAGGCCGCTGCGGCCAAGACGCCGGCAAAAGCTCCGGCGGCCAAGAATGCGAAGCCGGTGGTGGCCGCAGCCGCCCGCACACCTGCGGCAGCAAAGCCCGTAGCCCAGCCGGTTCCCGTCAAATCGGTAGCCAAGGCCATCGCCGAGTCGCGCGGCCGCAAGAGCCGGGAAAAACTGATCGCTCCCGAAGCCAAGCCGGTCGACATCGACACCAAGCGCACGCGCCTGAAGAACCTGATCGCGCTGGGCAAGGAACGCGGCTACCTGACCTACGCCGAAATCAACGACCATCTGCCCGACGATCTGGTCGATGCCGAGCAGATCGAATCGATCATCTCCACCTTCAATGACATGGCGATCCAGGTATTCGACGAGGCCCCCGCCGTCGATGACCTGCTGCTCAACGAGACCGCACCGGCGCCGGTGGATGCCGAAGCGGTCGAGGAAGAAGCCGAGCAGGCGCTATCCACCGTCGATTCCGAATTCGGCCGCACCACCGACCCGGTGCGCATGTACATGCGCGAGATGGGCTCGGTCGAACTCCTCACCCGCGAAGGCGAAATCGAAATCGCCAAGCGCATCGAGGATGGCCTCAAGCACATGATCATGGCGATTTCCGCCTGCCCCACGACCATCGCCGAGATGCTGGAAACGGCAGGCAAGGTGGCGCGCGACGAAATGCGCATCGACGAACTGGTCGATGGCCTGATCGACCCCAACGCCAGTGACGAAGACATCGAGGCGCTGGCCGAAGACGAAGAAATGGAAGTCGAAGAGGATACCGAGGACGAGGACGACGACGGCAGCGCGCGCATTTCCGCCTCGCTGCTGCAACTCAAGCAGGATGCCCTCGAGCGCTTCTCGGTGATCCACGCCCTGTTCGGCAGGCTGCAGCCGACGCTGGCAAAGAAGGGTTCGCAGGACAAGAGCTATCTGCGCCTGCAGAAGCAGATCTCCGACGAACTGATGAACATCCGCTTTACCGCCAAGTCCATCGAGCGCCTGTGCGACTCGGTGCGCGGCATGGTCGAAGCTGTGCGCGCCCACGAGCGCAAGATCCTGCATCTCTGCGTGGACAAGGCGCACATGCCGCGCCCGCAGTTCATCAAGACCTTCCCCGGCCATGAAACCGACATGGAATGGCTCAAGCACGAAGTGCAGTCGGGCAAGCCTTATTGCGCGCAGCTGATGCGCGCCGCGCCGAACATCCTGGAAGAGCAGCAGCGCCTGATCGACCTGCAGAACCGCATCGGCATTCCGCTCAAGGAACTCAAGGACATCAACAAGCAGATGTCCACCGGCGAAGCCAAGGCCCGCCGCGCCAAGCGCGAAATGACCGAGGCCAACCTGCGCCTGGTGATCTCGATCGCCAAGAAATACACCAACCGCGGCCTGCAGTTCCTCGACCTGATCCAGGAAGGCAACATCGGCCTGATGAAGGCAGTGGACAAGTTCGAATACCGCCGCGGCTACAAGTTCTCGACCTACGCCACGTGGTGGATCCGCCAGGCCATCACGCGTTCGATCGCCGACCAGGCGCGCACCATCCGCATCCCGGTGCACATGATCGAGACCATCAACAAGATGAACCGCATCAGCCGCCAGATCCTGCAGGAAACCGGGCTGGAGCCCGATCCGGCGACGCTGGCGGTGAAGATGGAAATGCCCGAGGAGAAGATCCGCAAGATCCTCAAGATTTCCAAGGAGCCGATTTCCATGGAAACGCCGATCGGCGACGACGACGATTCCCACCTCGGCGACTTCATCGAGGACCAGGCGACGCTGTCGCCGGGCGACGCGGCGCTGTTCGCCAGCCTGCGCGAGGTGACCAAGGAGGTGCTGGACAGCCTCACACCGCGCGAGGCCAAGGTTCTGCGCATGCGCTTCGGCATCGAAATGAACACCGATCACACTCTGGAAGAAGTCGGCAAGCAGTTCGACGTGACCCGCGAACGCATCCGTCAGATAGAAGCCAAGGCATTGCGCAAGCTGCGTCACCCGACCCGCTCGGAAAAACTACGCAGCTTCCTCGATTCCGAAACCTGATCGCGCATTACCAACGGCTCATGCAACGCGAGCCGTTGCAGTTCCAAGCAGGGCCTGTAGCTCAATGGTTAGAGCAGAGGACTCATAATCCTTTGGTTGCGAGTTCGAGTCTCGCTGGGCCCACCAGTATCTGGAGGGAGTGGCACGAAGTGGCGGCTTGAGCCTTTCCGTCGTTTTCAATGGCAGACAGTTGGCTGGCAGTTCTAATGAATGAAGAGGTGGATTCCATGCTCTCACCTTCAAGCGGAGTACTCGACATGCAAGAAATCATGCAATACCTCAAGGACAACGGTCAGCGCTTCGATTCTGAAATCGCTGCCGCGACCGGGCTGTCGCTGGCCAAGGTGCGCCGCTCGATTACCGACCTGTCGGCGCGCGGCGAGATCTCGAAGTGCAGCGTGACCCGCTTCAACAACGGCGAGAAAATCGAAGCCGTGCTCTGTCGGGTGGCCGGATACATTCCGCCCAAGAGTCCCGGCAGGAAGCCGGGCGCGTCGAGCTAGCAAATCAGCCGGCATCCCTGTCCCGGGGAATCGGCTGATCTGACGCATGGGGCATCCCGCAACAGCGGAACCCGGATCGCCATCAGGCAATTGACAATCTATCGCCGTGCCTGCTGATTGTCGCCGCCTGCTTGCCGTTCTGGCTGTCGCCCTCCTCGCCGGCTGCGCGATGCCGGGCGAGAAGCCGGCGCCCCCGGTGGTACTCCCGCCCGCACCGGTTCCGGTAAAGATCGGTCTGGCACTGGGCGGCGGTGCCGCCCGCGGCTTCGCTCACATCGGCGTGATCAAGGCACTGGAAGCTCAGGGCATCGTGCCGGACATCGTGGTCGGCACCAGCGCCGGCGCCGTGGTCGGCGCACTGTACGCCGCCGGACTCAACGGCTTCGAACTGCAGAAAGCCGCCATGGAAATGGACAAGAGCCACGTATTCGACTGGAACGTCTCGCTGCGCTCCCCCCTCAAGGGTGACCCGCTGCGCAACTTCGTCAATGACGCGGTCGGCAACCGCTCGCTGGACAAACTCAAGCGCAGCTTCGCCGTGATGGCCACCGATTTCAACAGCGGCGAACCGGCCCTGTTCCGCACCGGCAACACCGGATGGGCGGTGCAAGCGTCGGCCGCCGTGCCGGGAGTATTCCAGCCCGTCGCCATCAGCGGTCACGAATACGTCGATGGCGGCCTGGTCAGCCCGGTTCCGGTGCGTGCGGCGCGCAGCCTCGGCGCCAACTTCGTCATCGCGGTCGACATATCTGCCAAACCCCGCGACGGCCACACCGGCAACACCTTCGACCAGTTGCTGCAGACTTTCGCCATCATGGGCCAGTCACTCAGCCGCCATGAACTGGCCGAGGCCGACATCGTGATCCGCCCGGCGACCGGGGACCTGTCGGCCACCAGTCTTGAGGACCGCCACCGCGCCGTGCTCGAGGGCGAGAAAGCCGCCGCCGCGGCCATGGCCGGAATCAAGGAGCGGCTGGCGCGGCTGCGCAGCCGGCCTGCTGCCGAAGTGCGCTGACGGCGGGACCCGCCAGCGGCGTCATGCGCCCAAGCGCCTTGAGCAGGATGCGGTAGACATCGCGGTCAAAGGCGGGCGCTTGCATCTCCAGCAGGGAATCGAGTTCAGCCCCGACGCGCACCGTACCGAGATGGCGCCAGTGATCGACCAGATGCGCCTCGTCGCCCTCCCTGAGCCATGCCGGACCGGCAAACGGCCAGGGTGCCAGGCGCTGGCGGCCCAACGCCGCCATCAGGCGCGCACTGTGGAAGGACGCCGGCTCCTTGCCGACACAAGCCCCCTTGCATTGCTGCAACTGGTGCGCAAAACAGGGATTGCCCGGCTTCACCTGCTCCAACCCGAGCAGCGAGTGACAGAGGCGATGCTCCTTGGCCAGTTCGGTCAGGCTGCGCCTGGCATCCCTGGCACTCTTGAACGGCCCGTAAAGATGCTCCTGCTGCTGCAAGCCGAGATCGCCGGCGGGCATCAGTTCGGGCCGCCACTCACCGCTGCGCACTTCGACGAGTTGCCAGAAGCAGGCTTCGTCGTTGCGGCGCAGGGTCCGGTTGTGCAGCGGCTGCAAGGCCTTGACCAGCGCCGCCTCCTTGAGCAGGGCGCCGACCTCGCCGCCGGTTTCGATGCACTCGATGCGCCGCACCTGCTGCGCCAGATTCATTTCCCTGGCCGCCGTGTGATCGGCGGCGAAGTGGGCCAGCACGCGCTTCTTCAATTCCTTGCTCTTGCCGACGTACAGCGGCAGATCATTCTCGCCATAGAACAGATAGACCCCCGGCCCCTCCGGCAGATCGTCGATCGCCGCCGGATCAAGACCGGCGGGCAGGCTGGGGCGCGCCGTCAGGGCCTTGACGGCTGCATCCAGCCGCTCCGGTTCAACCTCGGCCCCGATGCGGCTCCAGAACTGGTGAATCAGCCGCGCGTCGCCAAGGGCACGGTGCCGGCTGCTGACGGTGAGATCGTGACGCTGGATCAAGCTGTCCAGGTTGTGCTTGGCATGCTGCGGAAACAGCTTGCGCGAAAGCTTCACGGTGCACAAGACCGTGGCGCGGAAATCGAGGCCGAGGCGCTTGAATTCGTTCTTCAGGAAACCATAGTCGAAGCGGGCATTGTGGGCGATGAACAGGCGCCCGGCGAGGCGTGCCATGACTTCCGCGGCGACCTCGGCGAAGGGTGGCGCGTCTGCCACCATGGCGTTGGAAATGCCGGTCAGGCGCTCGATGAATCCGGAGATGGGGGTGCCCGGATTGACCAGGCAGGACCACTCGCGCACGCCGTGCTCATCGACCTCGACAATGCCGATTTCGGTGATGCGATCGGCCGTCGCCGTAGCGCCGGTGGTTTCGAGGTCGACAAAGGCAAGTGACGGAAAGGACATGGGGTGGACCGGTAGGATTTGGCTGGCGCCGGATCATACCTTGGGCCGGCCTGCGATATCCCCCGGTGGGATATGTCACGGGCCGGAAGCCCGTGACATAATGAAAAAAATGAATGTTGGCTTTCCCGTCCGCTATGTCGATCCCGTGTTCCGCCCGCCCAGCGAAGCGGAATCGCTGATCCTGCCCGTGACCGACGGCTGTTCCTGGAACCAGTGCGCCTTCTGCGAGATGTACGCGGCGCCGCAGAAGAAATTCCGCGCCCGCGACGAGGCCGAAATCCTGGAGACCCTGCGCCGCTGCGGCGAGCGTTTCGGCAGCGACATCCGCCGCGTGTTTCTTGCCGACGGCGATGCCCTGATGCTGCCGACCCGGCGTCTGCTGCAGATCCTCGGCGCCATCCGCCAGCACTTGCCGGCAGTGCGCCGCGTCTCCAGCTACTGCCTGCCGCGCAACCTTAGGAAGAAATCCGTCGGCGAGTTGAAGGAACTGGCGGCGGCCGGTCTCGCCATCGCCTACGTCGGCGCCGAGTCGGGCGATGACGAAGTACTGACGCGGGTGCGCAAGGGCGAAACCTTCGCCAGCACCTGCGAAGCCCTCGACAAGTTGCAGCAGGCAGGCATCCGGCGCTCGGTAATGATCTTGAACGGCCTCGGCGGCAAGACGCTGTCGCCACAGCACGCCGCGAATTCGGCGCGCCTGGCCAACGCTACGCAGCCGGAATATCTGGCCACGCTGGTGGTGAGTTTCCCGCACGGCGAAGAGCGCTTCCGTGCCGCCTTCCCGGACTGGCAGCCTTGCGCCCAGCAAGAACTTTTCGCCGAAATGGAAACCTTCATCTCGGCGCTGGAACTGAAGCGCACCGTATTCCGCAGCGACCACGTCTCCAACCGGCTGGTGCTGAAAGGCACTCTGGATACTGAGAAGCCGCGCCTGCTGGCCGAAATCAGGGCCGCCATCGCCACCCCGGAAGCGGCCCGACTAAGACCGATACGGGTTCAGCAACTCTAGAACTGCCGGTGGAACCGGTGAACAAAGCCGGCACGCCCTTGCCCCGGCCGGCCGCATGGATCTGCACAATCGGGCAGATCCATGCGGCTCTTCCGTCAGACTGGCGAAGCGGCCAATACAGCGTTGAAGGTGGCGCTCGGACGCATCACCGCCTCGGTTTTCACCGGGTCGGGGAGATAGTAGCCGCCGATGTCCACCGCCTTGCCCTGGACGGCCTTGAGCTCGTCCATGATCTTCTGCTCGTTCTCCGCCAGCGCTTTCGCCAGGGGCGCGAAATGCGCCTTCAGTTGCGGGTCTTCCGACTGCGCCGCCAGCGCCTGCGCCCAGTACAGCGCCAGATAGAACTGGCTGCCGCGGTTGTCGATCTCTCCGGTGCGGATCGACGGCCCCTTGCGGTTGTCGAGCAGCTTGCCGGTGGCATCATCCAGCGCCTTGGCCAGAATCTTCCCCTTGGCATTGCCGGTCTTGATGCTGAGATCTTCCAGCGACACGCCCAGGGCGAGGAATTCGCCGAGCGAATCCCAGCGCAGGTGGTTTTCCTGAACCAGTTGCTGGACATGCTTCGGCGCCGAACCACCGGCCCCGGTCTCATACATGCCGCCACCCGCCATCAGCGGCACGATGGAGAGCATCTTGGCGCTGGTGCCGAGTTCCATGATCGGGAACAGATCGGTCAGGTAGTCGCGCAGGATGTTGCCGGTGACCGAGATGGTATCGAGGCCGCGAACGATTCTTTCCAGCGAGTAGCGCATGGCGCGGACCTGCGACATGATCTGGATGTCGAGGCCCTTGGTGTCATGATCCTTGAGGTAGGTGGTGACCTTCTTGATCAGTTCGGCTTCGTGCGGCCGGTAGGGGTCGAGCCAGAACACGGCCGGCGTGTTGGAATTGCGGGCGCGGGTTACGGCGAGCTTGACCCAGTCGCGGATCGCGGCGTCCTTGACCTGGCACATGCGCCAGATGTCGCCGTGTTCGACGGCTTCGGCAAGCAGGACTTCGCCGCTGGCGATGTCGGTGATCCGGGTTTCGCCGTCTTCCGCGATTTCGAAAGTGTTCTCGTGCGAGCCGTACTCCTCGGCCTGCTGCGCCATGAGGCCGACATTGGGCACCGAGCCCATGGTCACCGGATCAAAGGCGCCGTTGGTCTTGCAGAAGTTGATCATCTCCTGGTAGATGCGGGCGAAGGTGGACTCCGGCATGACCGCCTTGGTGTCCTTGGGCCGGCCGTCGGCACCCCACATCTTGCCGCCGATGCGGATCATGGCCGGCATCGAGGCGTCCACGATCACGTCGCTGGGAGAGTGGAAGTTGGTGATGCCCTTGGCTGAATCGACCATGGCCAGTTCCGGCCTGTGCTCGTGGCAGGCGTGCAGATCGCGGACGATTTCCTCGCGCTGGGCATCGGGGAGTTTGGCTATCTTGGCGTACAGATCGGCCATGCCGTTATTGACGTTCACACCGAGTTCTGCAAACAGCTTGCCGTGCTTGGCAAAGGCGTCCTTGTAGAAGACCTTGACGCAATGGCCGAAGACGATGGGGTGCGAGACCTTCATCATCGTTGCCTTGACGTGCAGCGAGAACATCACACCGGACTTGCGCGCATCTTCCAGCTGTTCTTCGTAGAAGTCGCAGAGGGCCTTCTTGCTCATGAACATGCTGTCGATGATCTCACCCTGGAGCAGGGAAACCTTCGGTCGCAGCACAATGGTCTTGCCGCCCTTGGTGACCAGTTCGAGCCTGACGTCGCGCGCCTTGTCCAGCGTCATGGACTTTTCGTTGTGGTAGAAATCGCCGCTGTGCATGTGCGAAACGTGAGTACGCGAAGCCTGGCTCCACTCTCCCATCGAGTGCGGGTTCTTGCGCGCATAACGCTTGACGGCGGCCGCAGCGCGACGATCGGAATTGCCTTCGCGCAGCACCGGATTGACTGAACTGCCGATGCACTTGGAGTAGCGGGCACGAATCGCCTTCTCCTCATCGGTCTTCGGCTCTTCCGGAAAGTCAGGAAGCTTGTAGCCTTTCGATTGAAGTTCCTTGACGCAGGCGATCAGTTGCGGCTGGGAGGCGCTGATGTTCGGCAGCTTGATGATATTGGTGTCGGGATTCTGGGTCAGTCTCCCCAGTTCGGCCAGATTGTCCGGGACCTTCTGCTCTGCGGTGAGACATTCGGAGAAGGCGGCCAAAACTCGCGCCGCCACCGAGATGTCGCAGCCGACGACGTCAACCCCGGCGGGTTTGGTAAACGTCTTGATGACGGGCAGAAAGCAATACGTCGCCAGGAGAGGTGCCTCGTCGGTCAGCGTGTAGATGATTTTTGATTTCCCTGAAGCCATTGTTGTTCCTTTGCCTTTGGTTTATTGATTGGGTCTTGCGATAGTTGTTGAAAGCATCCCTTGTCGAAGCGGCCTTGATGCAAGGGCGATCGCGTCACCGGCGGATTCGTCAAAGCGAATCGCCGGAAGGAAGGCGCTCTGTCCTGTATGAGGCGTCATTTTACGAAAGCATGTCGCAATTGCGAAAAGCCGGCCGGATCTCAGGCAAGCCATCGTTCGCATCGAACTCACGGCTGATGGGGGCGCTCGAGCGAACCGATAGGCGCCATTATGAGGCTTCGGTCGCAGGCCGTGTTGTCGCGATCGCCTGAATGCGGCCCTTGAAGGCGTCTGCCGCATCGCGTAGCCAAGGCTCATCGACCGTCACGGCGCCACCCGGCTGGCTTCGCCCGTGCCCGGCAAGACGGGAACCGGCAGCGACCGGAGTTGACCTATATCAATTCGGCGAACGATCGTTCGGGTAACATAGCCGCCATGGTGTAGTAATAACACGTCGCAGATTGCCGACTGGAACAGCCCGCGCAGACGGGCCTGGAGACCCAATGGATTACGCACTGCCGCCAACTTCTCCGCCCCTCAGTGCCGCTCTCGCGGAAAGCGGGCGGCTGCCTGTTGCGCGGGTCCGGCAACTTGTCCGGCAGCAGCGCCGGTGAGCGCGGTCTCCGCCGCCCACCCGAGGCAACTCCGGCATCAGGCGCAGCGCCTCGAGATTCTCAAGGCGGCGGCAGACGCCATTGCCGAGCATGGCTTCCACGGCATGACCATGCGCGGCCTTGCCCGCGCCACGGCACGGGGACTGGCCACCTTCTACGACTACTTTTCCTCCAAGGAAGACCTGCTCTTCTCGCTGCAAACCGAGGCCTTCGAGACCATGACCAGCTCGGTAAGCGCGGCTCTCGAGGGGGTCGACGACCAGGCCGAGCGGCTGTACGTCTTCGTCTTGAACCACCTGCGCTATTCCGCCGAGCACCGGTCGGTCATGCGGGTGTTGGTGCACGAGGCCTCTGCGCTGCCTGCGGGCCGACGCAAGACGGTACGCCTGCTCAAGGAAGGCTACTTCAACATCTGCCGCGATATCGTTTCGTCGATTCTTGCCGCCGGCTGCAACTCGCCCGGTGCCGGCGGCGCCGGCAAGCTCGACTCCGCCGAGGTGGAGCGGCTCACGTACAGCGTCTTCGGCATGCTCAACTGGACCTACGGCTGGTACGACCCCAGGCATCACGGCTCGCCGCAGGACGTCGCCAGGACGATCCACACCCTCGCCGTATGCGGCCTCGTGGCACGCTGCCCGCAACGCTTCGCCGAGGACAGGTCGCAGCGCCATGCTGATGCGATCATGCCGCTGCCGCTGCTCGGCAACCCCGGTCGCAGCGAGGCGGTATCAAGAAAGCGGCTGGCGCCGCCGGAAAAGAACATCTCGCGCGGCAATCTGCGCAAGACATCGTGATCAGGAACGCAGTTTGAGAGAGGGCCAGAGACATGCGCTATGGAGAAATCGGGTTCGATTTGGAAGTGGATCTTTCGCGAGGCAGCATCGACAGGGTGGATACCGACCCGAACGACACCAGGCTCTATCTGGGCGGCCTCGGCACCAATGCCAAGATCATGTGGGACCGGGTACCGGCGGAGACGGAGGCGTTTTCCCCGGACAACCTGCTGATCTTCAGCAGCGGCCTGCTTTGCGGCACCGCGGCGCCGGGCAGCAACCGCACCATCGTGTCGACCATCTCGCCGCAGACCAAGCTGATGGCCTATTCGATGATGGGCGGCTTCTTTGCCCCGGAGTTGAAATACGCCGGCTACGACAAGATCATCATCAGCGGCAAGTCGGAAGAACTGGTCTATCTGTGGATCAACAATGACAAGGTCGAGATCCGCGACGCCTCGCATCTGAAGGGCCTGGGCGCCACCGAGACCTCGGAGGCGATCCGCAAGGAACTGAAGGATCCGGACATCCAGGTGGCGGCCATCGGCCTGGCCGGCGAAAACCGGGTCTTCTACGCCTCGATCGAGCAGGGCCGCTCCTCGGCCTCGCGCGGCGGCATCGGCGCAGTAATGGGCGACAAGGGTCTAAAGGCGGTCGCGGTGCGCGGCACCAAGGACATCAACGTCGCCGACCCGGCCAAGTACATGGAACTGTGCGACGACGTGCTGAAGTACATCAAGTACCGCGCCGATCATCCGATCAAGGGCGTGCCGCCGATCCTGCAGGGACTCGGCTCACCGCAGGAAATGGCCATCGTGGACGAGGAATGGCACACCACCAACTTCACCTGGGGCAACTCGCGCACCCGGCGCAAGGATTTCTGGACTCACGAGATCGAGCAGAAGTGGAAGGAAACCCAGGAAAACGTCCGCACCCGCCTGATCAGCTGCCACAACTGTCCGATGAAGTGCGGCGCCACCATCTCGGTGCCGGGTCTGCCCACCTACATGATGAAGTGCTACTCGAAGCTGACCTACACCATGGCGGCGTTCTCCGACCTCGACTTCGGCTTCAAGATCGCGCAGAAGGCCACCGAGTACGGCGTCGACGGCTTTTCCGCACCGCAGGCCATGGCCTTCGGCCTTGAGTTGCTGGAAGCCGGCATCCTGACCCTGGAAGACTTCCCCGGCATGCCGGAAGACACCGAAGGCCGCTTCTACTACCTGTTGGAAAAGATCGTCCGCCGCGAAGGCATCGGCGACTTCCTCGCCGACGGCACCTACTGGGCGGCGCGGCGCATCGGCAAGGGTGCGGAGAAGTACGACCACAACACCATCAAGAAGCACGAGCAGCTGCCGCTCAAGCTGGGCATGCTGAATCCGGTCTATTACCTGATGTATTCGACCGGCGAGAAGATCAACATCACCCAGATCGAAGGCCAGTTCCCGCAGGAGCCGTTCGCCACCCGCGAGTTGCGCGAAGAGTTCGTCAAGGACTGGTTTCAGGTGCCCGACGAGAAGTTCAAGAAGTACTACGTCGATTGGGAGCCGCGCGGCGAAATGTCGAATCCCTACTACCCGACCGTCGAGGCCAGCTGCGAGATCGTGGACTGGATGGAGAAGATGCACTACATCGACGATGCTCTGGGCATGTGCGCCGGCCTCTCCTCCTTCCCGCTCAAGCCGCCTTACCACATCCACAACTACCCCGAGTTCGTCACGGCGGCGACCGGCATCAAGATGAACAAGGACGATGTCTGGAAGTCGGCGACCCGCACCCGCACGCTGATGCGCGCGCTCAATGTCCGCCGCGGCATGCGCCGCGCCGACGACAGGCCGCCGGACGACCACTGGCGCAAGCGCTTCCCCGATCTGGAGAAACAGCTGCTGGACCAGTATTACAAGCTGAAGGGATTCAACGAGCAGGGCATTCCGACCAGGGAATCCCTGCACGATCTGGAAATGGACTTTGTCGCCGAGGAATTCGAGCAGAAAGGAATCTACAACAATGGCTAAGGTCACGAAAATCGTCAAGTCCATCACCATTGATGCCGACAAGTGCAACGGCTGCAAGGCCTGCGAGGTGATCTGCTCGTCCTGGCACGCCACCCCGCGCTACAGCAGCAACAACCCGGCACGCTCGCGCATCCGCATCGTGCGCCTGCCGCTACGGGACATCTACCTGCCGGTCTATGCCGGCGAGTACACCGAGTCGGAATGCACCGGCCGCGACAAGTACATCATCGACGGCAAGGAATACAACGAATGCGATTTCTGCCGCGCTTCCTGCCCCTCGCGCGACCTGTTCCACGAGCCCGATTCAGGCTTGCCGCTGAAGTGCGACATGTGCGAGGAAACGCCGGCGCTGGCGCAGCCCAAATGCGTCGAGTGGTGCCACGCCGAGGCCCTGATCTACGTCGAGCGCGAAGAGGAAGTCGAGGAAGACAAGCAACCCAAGCTGGGCGACATCGAGATCGGTCTGGGATCGATGATCGACAAGTTCGGCTTGCAGCAGGTGCTGGATACGGTCGCCAGAATGGCGAAGCCCTAGGAACTCCAATAAAACGACAGGACAAGAAAACATGGAGACCGTAGCCCCCCAGAAAGAGATCATCGACGCGATCAAGGCGAGCGGTGGTGATGCCTTCAAATCCTGTTACCAGTGCGGCATGTGCGACACCGTCTGTCCCTGGAGCCGGGTCGGCAAGTTCAGCATGCGCAAGCTGGTGCGCGAGGCCACCTTCGGCCTGACCGAGATCGACAGCGAGGACATCTGGCGTTGCACGACCTGCGGCAAATGCCCGCAGGTCTGTCCGCGCGACGTCAAGCAGATCGAGTCGGGCGTCGCGCTGCGCCGCATCGCCACCGAATACGACGTCTTTCCCGGCGCCGCGGCGCCGATCCCGGGCGTATCCGCCGGCCTGCGGGCGGAGGGTAATCCTTTCGGTGAGGCACGCTCCAAGCGCGCCGACTGGGCCAAGGACCTCGGCGTCAAGCGTTTCGAAGACGGCATGGAGATCCTCTATTCGCCCGGCTGCTACCTGTCCTACGACCCGCGTGGCAAGAAGATCGCCAAGGCGACGGTGGAGATCCTGCAAGCGGCAGGCGTCGATTTCGGCATCCTCGGCACCGACGAGAGCTGCTGCGGCGAGAGCATCCGCAAGACCGGCGACGAGAAGCTGTTCAAGACGCTGGCAAGGCAGAACATCCGCAACTTCGTCGACAACGGCGTAACGAAAATCCTGGTGTCGTCACCGCACTGCTATCACAGCTTCAAGAACGAATACCGCGAGTTCAAGGTGAATTTCGAGGTCATCCACATCACCGAGTTCCTGCACCAGCTGATCAGTGAAGGCCGGCTCAAGCTCACCAAGGAAGTGGCCAGGACCGTCACCTATCACGATCCCTGCTACCTCGGCCGTCACAACGGCGTGTACGACGAACCGCGCGCAGCGCTGAAGAGCGTACCCGGCCTGCAATTGAACGAGATGGCCGAGTCGCGCAAGAACAGCATGTGCTGCGGCGGCGGCGGCGGTCGCATCTGGATGGAAACGCCCAAGGGCGAGCGCTTCTCCGACCTGCGCCTGGAACAGGCGGTGAGTACAGGTGCCGGGGTCATGGTGACAGCCTGCCCGTACTGCACCACCAATTTCGAGGACAGCCGCCTGAGCCGGCCGGACGGGGGTGCGTCCATCGAGATCAAGGACATCACCGAAATCATTCGCGAAGCAATCTAGGCGAGGACAACAACGTGGAATTCGGACTCTTACAGCAGGAATGGGCCACCCGGAACGTACTTCGCTCCGCGGACGACAACAACATGGGCGACGTGATGGTGGTCGGCGGCGGCATCAGCGGCATCCAGGCGGCGCTTGATCTTTCGACGTGCGGGTACAAGGTTTACCTGGTGGAGAAGTCGCCCACCGTTGGCGGCAAGATGTCGCAGCTGGACAAAACCTTTCCCACCAACGACTGCTCGATGTGCATCGAGTCGCCGAAGTTCATCGAAACCGACCGCCAGCCGAACATCCAGCTGATGACCTACACCGACGTCGACAGCGTCGAGGGCGAGCCCGGAGACTTCACCGTCACCCTGCTGAAGAAGCCGCGCTACGTCATCGAGGACAAATGCACCGGCTGCACCGTCTGCGTCGAGTACTGCCCGGTCAAGATCCCGGATCCGTTCAACCAGGACCTGTCGCTGAACAAGGCCGTGCACATCTACTTTTCGCAGGCCGTGCCGCTGGTCACCTACATCGATGAAAGCTGCCTGTTCCTCAAGGACAAGACCTGCTCGATCTGCCAGACCGTCTGCGAAAACGACGCCATCGACTTCGGCCAGAAAGCCGAGAAGGTCAAGATCAAGGTCGGCGCCATCATCCTCTCGCCCGGCTACGAAACGTTCGACCCCTTGCCGCGCAACGATTACGGCTACGGCCAGTATGCCAACGTCGTCACCAGCATGGACTTCGAGCGCCTGCTGTGCTCCACCGGCCCGCACGAGGGCCAGATCCTGCGTCCCTCGGACAAGAAGCATCCGCACAAGATCGCCTGGATCCACTGCGTCGGTTCGCGCCAGGTGAACCCGGCAGGCGGCAACAGCTATTGCTCGGCAGTGTGCTGCTCGTACACGCAGAAGCAGGTGATCCTGGCCAAAGACCACCTGCCCGACATGCATGCCAAGATTTTCCACAACGACATCCGCTCCTATGGCAAGGATTTCGAGCGCTTCTACCAGCGTGCGCAGAAACTGCCCGACGTCCATTTCGTCCGCAGCTACGTGTCGGTCGGCAGCGAAGACCCGGAGACCGGAGACGTCTCCATCCGCTACACCACGCCCGACGGCGTTGTCGAGGAATTCTTCGAACTGGTGGTGCTGTCGGTGGGCCTCGCCCCGCCCAAGGATGCCCCGCGTTTCTCCAGGGTTTTCGGCATCGAGCTGAACCACCATGGCTTCTGCAAGGTCGATCCCTTCAACCCGATGCAGACCAGCCGTCCCGGCATATTCACCAGCGGGGCCTTCCAGGGTCCGATGGACATTCCCGAGGCGGTGATGGGCGCCAGCGGCGCCAGCGCCCTGGCGTCGAACCTGCTCATGTCGCGGCGCGGGCAGTTGAACGAGGAACGGGTGTATCCGGAAGAGAAGGACGTCTCCGAGGAGGAGGCCAAGATCGGCGTCTTTGTCTGCCGCTGCGGCGCCAACATCGGCCGCGTGGTGGACGTGCCGGGCATCGCCGAGTATGCCAAGGGCTTGCCGGGCGTGGTGCACGTCGAGGAGAGCCTGTTCGCCTGCGCCACCAACACCGCCAAGGCCATCTCCGACACCATCCGCGACAAGGGACTGAATCGGGTGGTGGTTGCCGCCTGCACGCCGCGCACACATGAGCCGCTGTTCCGCGACACTTTGCGCGAGGCAGGCGTCAACCAGTATTTCTTCGACATGGCCAACATCCGCGAGCACTGCACCTGGGTGCATTCGAAGGAGCAGGAAGCGGCGACCGAGAAGGCCAAGGACATCGTCCGCATGTCGGTGGCGCGTGCCGGCAAGCTGGAGCCGCTGGACGAGTTCTCGCTGCCGGTGGACAAAACCGCGCTGGTAGTCGGCGGCGGTGTCGCCGGCATGACCAGCGCCCATACCCTGGCCGAGCAGGGCTACGAAACCTACCTGATCGAGAAAGCCTCCGACCTGGGCGGCATCGCCAACCGCATGCACTACACGCTCGAGGGAATGGACGTACAGGCCTTCGTCAAGGATCTCAAGAAGAAGGTATACCGGCACCCGAAGATCCACGCCATCACCGATGCCGCCGTCGTCCACGTCGACGGCTACGTCGGCAATTTCACTACCACCGTGAAATCCAAGGGCCGGGTGCGCTCGATCAAGCACGGTGCAGCCATCATCGCCACCGGCGCCGCCGAGTACAAGCCGACCGAGTATCTGTATGGCGATAACGACAAGGTCATGACCCTGCTGGAGATGGAAAGCAAGCTCGCCAAACAGGACGAGAAGCTCCTCGCCGCCGACAGCGTTGTGATGATCCAGTGCGTCGGCTGCCGCAATGAGGACCGCAACTACTGCGCCCGCGTCTGCTGCAGCGGCGCCATGAAGAACGCCCTGAAGATGAAGGAACTCAAGCCGGACGTGGAGATCTACGTACTCTTCCGCGACATTCGCACCTACGGTTTTCGCGAGGACTACTACCTCAAGGCATCGAACCAGAACGTCAAGTTCATCCGCTACGAGGCGGACGACAAGCCCCTGGTGGAAGCGAAGGATGAGCGCGGGCGCAACTTCATCCGCGTCACGGCGCTTGACCCCGTCCTCGGCAGGAAGCTGGAGTTGGACGTAGATGCCATCATCCTCGCCGCAGCGGTGATCCCGGCCCCGGGTGCCGCCGAGCTGGCGCGCATGTACAAGGTGCCGCTGGGCCCCGACGGCTTCTTCCAGGAAGCCCACGCCAAGCTGCGGCCGGTCGACTTCGCCGCGGAAGGCGTGTTCCTCTGCGGCACGGCGCAGTATCCCAAGCACCTGTCGGAAACCATCACCCAGGCCTATGGCGCAGCGGGCCGGGCCCTGACCCTGCTGTCGCGCGACACCGTAGTGGCCTCGGGTGCGGTTTGCGCAGTGAAGGGTATGGACTGTGTTTCCTGCGGTGCCTGCATCTCGGTGTGTACCTACGGTGCCATCGACTTCATGGACACGCCGCGCGGCAAGAAGGCGGTGGTCAATGCGGTGCTGTGCAAGGGCGACGGACTGTGCGTCTCCAAGTGCCCTACTTCGGCCATCAGCCTCTCCCACTACACGGACGACGAAGTGTTCAACCAGATCGACGCAGCGCTGGAACTGGTCTGAAGCGCACCGCTATGACAACGCAATTGCAATGCAACCGATAAGGGACTGAGCATGGCTGCCCCATCCGATTTCAAACCGATCATCGTCGGCTTTCTCTGCAACTGGTGCTGCTATGGCGGCGCCGATTTGTGCGGCGTCTCGCGCTTCCAGTATCCGCCCTATCTGCGGGTGATCCGCCTGATGTGCTCCGGTCGCGTCGACCTGGAGTTCATTTTCCGCGCCTTCGCCAAGAAGGCCGACGGGGTGTTCATCGGCGGCTGCCATCTCGGCGACTGCCACTACAACCCCGAAGGCAACTACGACGCCCTGGGCAACAGCTTCGTCGCCAAGCGCATCCTGGCCGACATCGGCGTCAATCCCGACCGGCTGCGCCTCGAGTGGGTGTCTGCGGGCGAGGGCATACGCTTTGCCGAAGTCATGAACGAGTTCGGGGCGAAGATCAAAAGCCTCGGTCCCTTCGGCTCTTCAGAAGGTCGTGACGTTGCCGACCTGCAAGCCGGCCTGGAGGCCGCGACGCAACTGGTGCCCTATTACAAGCTGGTCGAACGGGAGCGCTTCCGGGTGCCGAAGCGGACGGAAGACGGCTACAAGGAATTCTTCGCCCGGCCGGACTACGACCGTTTGTTCAAGGAACTGATCCTGGACAAGCTGGCCATGGCCCGCATCATGGGTGCGCTTCGCGCAGGAGAGGGGTCACCTGGAGACATCTCGCAGAAACTCGGCCTCGAGCCCGCGCGAGTGGCCGCTCATCTGGAACTCCTGTCGAAACAGGGCATCGTCCGCCTTGACGGCAATCAGGCACAACTCGCGGTTGCTGCCTGAAGCAAATCACCAAAATGCAAACAGGGGTGGAGCGAACATAATGTCTGAACAGAATATCGACGGCATCATCGAGAAATACCGGGGCCAGCCGGGCTCACTGATCCACGCTCTGGTAGAGATCCAGCACGAGAACCACTGGCTGCCCAGGGAAGTGATGCACAAGGTAGCCGACGCTTTGCAAGTGCCCTTTGCACAGGTGATGCAGATCGCCAGCTTCTACAAGGCCTTCAGCCTGACGCCGAAGGGACGCCACGAGGTGCATGTCTGCACCGGCATGACCTGCCACCTGCGCGGCGCGGCGCGACTGCGGTCCAAGGTGGAAGAAGTCACCGGCCTCAAGGACGGCGAGACGGATGCCGACTCCAGATTCACTTACGAGACCGGCGCCTGCCTGGGTAGCTGCAGCATCGGGCCGGAACTGATCGTCGACGGCAAGCATTACGGCCGCATGACCCCGGAAAAAGTCGAAGACGTTCTGAAACAATACGAGTAGGAAACACTATGCCAAAGCTCCAATCAGCGGCAGAACTGGAAAAATTCAGGGCGGAACTCCTGGCAAAACGGGATCCCGCCAAACCCTGCATCGCGGTCTGCGCCGGCGCAGCGTGCGACGGCATGGACTCGGCAGCGGTCGCCGCCGCCTTCCTCGCCGAGGCAGCAACGCAGAAGCTGGACGGCAAGCTCGAGATCCGTACCACCGGCTGCCATGGCTACTGCGAAAAGGGGCCGAACGTCGTGGTCACCCCCGGCGACATCTGCTATTTCGAGGTTCAGCCCACGGACGTGCCCGAGATCATTGCGGCCACACTCAAAGGCGAGGTGGTCGAGCGCCTGGTGTACAAGGATCCGGCTACCGGCGCCAAGGCCGTGCACATGAGCGAGGTGCCTTTCTACAAGCACCAGACGCGCCTCCTGATCGGCGACAACCCGAAGATCGACCCGATGCGCATCGACGACTACTTTGCGGTCGGTGGCTATGCCGGACTGGTCAAGGCCCTGACCACCATGACGCCGGAGCAGGTCCTCGCCGAAGTGAAGAAAGCCAATCTGCGCGGCCGCGGCGGCGGCGGCTTTCCGGCGGGATCCAAATGGGAGACCACCCGAAATGCGCCGGAGAAGACCAAGTATGTCATCGTCAATGGTCATGAAGGAGAGTCCGCCGCCTTCATGGACCGTGCCATGCTCACCGGCAACCCGCACAAGATCCTCGAAGGCCTGATCATCGGCGCCTACGCCATCGGCGCGCAGAAGGGCTTCATGTACACCCGGCACGACATGCCGCTGCTGGAAAAGCACGTCAGGCAGGCATTGGCCCAGGCCACGGAATACGGCCTGTTGGGCGAGAACATCCTCGGCTCCGGCTTCAACTTTGAGTGCGAACTGCACTTCGACGTCGGCATCTTTGTCTCCGGCGAGTCGTCGGCCCTGATGCGCTCGATCGAGGGCAATGCGCCCGAACCGCGACCGAAGTACATCCGCACCTCGGTCAACGGCATCTGGGACAAGCCGAGCAATCTCAACAACGTCGAGACCTGGGCCAACGTACCGCAGATCATCAGCAAGGGCGCCGAATGGTTCACCAGCATCGGCTCCGAGAAGAGCAAGGGCACCAAGCTGATCTCCCTGTCGGGCAATGTGGTGAACAGCGGCATCGTGGAAGTGCCGATGGGTACGCCGCTGCGCACTCTCGTGTTTGACATCGGCGGCGGTGTGCGCGATGGCAAGACCCTCAAGGCCATACACTTCGGCGGCGCCATGGGCGGCTCCATCCCGGCCGACCTGATCGACGCACCGCTCGACTTCGATGGCATGTCCAAGCTGGGCGCGCCGATCGGCGCCGGCGGCCTGCTGCTGATGGACGAGGACACCGACATGATCGAGGTGGCGCGCTATCTGATGGACTTTCTGGTCAACGAGTCCTGCGGCAAGTGCGTGCCCTGTCGCGAAGGCATGCAACAGATGCTGCAGATCCTGACCCGGCTTACCGAGGGACAGGGCAGGAAGGGCGATCTGGAACTCCTCGAGGATCTGATCGAGGTCACAGGCGTGGCCAGCCTGTGTGCGCTGGGAAAGACCTCCGGCGACCCGCTGAAGAGCATGTTCCGTTATTTCAAGCCCGAGTATGAATCGCGGATTGTTAGCAGCGCCGGCGGGAGTGACAACAAATGACTGAAATCGTCCTCACCATCGATGGCAAGGAAGTCAAGGCCAAGGCCGGCATGACGGTCCTGCAGGCGGCGCAACAGGAAGGCATCCACATTCCTACGCTGTGCCACCACGAAAAACTGGAGGCCTTCGGCGGCTGCCGCCTGTGCATGGTCGAAGTCGAAGCGCGCGGCTGGACCAGCTATGTCGTGTCCTGCGTCTATCCGGTGGCCAAGGACATCGTCGTGCGCACCCGTTCGGAGAAGGTGGACAAGATTCGCAAGGTGCTGGTCGAAGAATTGATGGCCCATGCGCCCGACTCACCTGAACTGATCCGGATGGCCGAAGAGTACGGCGCCGACCGCGACCGTTTCGAGCGGTCGGCTTCATTCTGCATCGTCTGCGGCCTGTGCGTGCGCTACTGCAACGAGGTCAAGCAGAAGAACGCCGTCGGCTTCATCGACAACGGCGCCCGGCGTGAAATCAGCTTTATTCCGGAAGTCGCCAGGAAGGAATGCTGGGACTGCCAGGAATGCTTTGCGATCTGCCCGACTTCCTACGCCCAGGCGGCCTACCTGCTGACCGAAGCCCTGGCGTTTCCAGGGCAACGCAAGGAGGCGGTCAAGGTCAAGAAGGCGCCTAAACCCAAGCGGGTGATTCCGATCATGCCTGCACCTGTGACGACGTAGGTCGCGCTTCCCCGGACAGGGACGTCCCGTTCATTCGTCATGAAGAGTTTCGTCAGTTCAAACACCGGGCTGCAGCCTGACACTTGAGGATTCGCGGTGGACACTATTGATCAGCAGCAAATGAATGGTCTGACGATTCGCCGTCTAACTGCGGAGGACTTCGAGGCGGTCGTCGACATGGACGCCGCAGCCGTCGGTCATCCCCGCACTTCCTATTTCGAGCGACGCTTGAAGACGGCGAAGTCACGGCCGGCGCTATACGTCCAGTTCGGCGCGGAGCAGAACGGAAAGCTGGTCGGATTCATGATGGCGCGCCAAACGCAAGGGCAGTTCGGACGCACCGAACCCGTACTCAGACTCGAAGCGTTTACCGTTGCAGCGGAGGTGCGCGGGCAGAATATCGGTTCTGCGCTGCTGTCCAAGCTTGAAGACGAAGCCAGGCGCCTCAAACTGGTCCAAATCCGCACTACCGCATCCTGGCGCGATCACGCGATCACGCAGTTCCTCGATCACGCAGGCTTCGAACTGGGAAGCGAACTTGTTGCCGACTGTCAGGTAACAGACCGCAAGCTTGCGCTGCATGAAGGCAAGAATTCTGCAGCACTCGCGCGTAACAGGATGGACTTGAGTACATTGAGGCCCGACGACCTGTACGACGTTGTTCGCATCGATAAGGGGGTCGGCGGCCAGCGGCGCGAGGCCTTTTTCTATGAACTGGTTGATGAGGCGATGAAGGATTCTGCAGCGCGCGTTTCACTGGTTGCGCGCGTTGATGGCGTAGCTGCCGGTTTTGTCATGGCGCGTACCAATTTCGGCGATTATGGTCGCACTGAACCTGTTGCAGTGCTGGACACCATAGGCGTAGACCCCGACTATTCGCGCCGGGGTATCGGTCATGCCCTGCTATCGCAATTGTTTGCAGATCTTGCCGAACTGCGTGTCGAGCGGGTCGAGACGGTTGTCGCAAGCAAGGATTTCCGGCTGCTCAGGTTTTTCTACGACGCCGGGTTCAAGCCCTCGCAGCGGCTTGTCTTCGTCAAACCGGTCGGTTGAGCGACGGCACGGAAGCCCCGGCAAATCCGGTGCGACATCAGGCGGACCGGATCCTGCGAAAACAGTTTCGCAGTTCCGCAACGAACAGTTCCGGCTGTTCGAATGCGGCGAAGTGCCCGCCCTTGTCGAGCTCGTTCCAGTGAATGATGTTGGCGTAGTAGCGCTCTGCCCAGCGCCGCGAGGGGCGAAAAATTTCTCTGGGATAGATACTTACGCCGACAGGTAGCGTCAGCGGCCGGGCCTTGAAGAACGCAAGGCTTTCCCAATACAGCCTGGCCGCCGAGCCGGCATTCGCCGGAAGCCAGTAGAGCATGATGTTGTCCAGCATGGCATCGCGCGTCAGAGCATGCTCCGGCTCGCCGCGGTTGTCGGTCCAGGCATAAAACTTCTCGTAGATCCATGCGGCTTGTGCGGCCGGTGAGTCGGTCAGGCCGTAGGCGAGCGTCTGCGGCCGGGTGTTCTGGATTCTGGCGTAGCCCGAGTCGCTGCGACGATAGAACTTCAGTGAGGCAACTGACGCTTGTTCCGCTGCGGTGAGTTGTGCCGGATCTGCCGCTTCCGGATATATCAGGGGCATGTTCAGGTGGATTCCGGCGCATTCGGGCGCGCCGAGCATGCCGATGGCGGTGGTAACGGCCGCCCCCCAGTCGCCTCCCTGGGCAAAGAAGCGCTCATACCCGAGCCGCTTCATCAAACTGACCCACGCCGCGGCAATCCGCTCGACGCCCCAGCCGGTGGTCTGCGGCTTGTCTGAAAAACCATAGCCAGGCAGCGACGGCACGACGACGTGGAATGCATCCGCGGCATCGCCGCCATGGGCGACGGGATCTGTCAGGGGGCCGATCACGTCGAGGAACTCGACCACCGACCCCGGCCATCCGTGGGTGAGAATAAGCGGCACGGCATCAGGGTTCTTTGACCGGACGTGGAGGAAATGGATGCGCAAACCATCGATGCCGGTCTGGTATTGACCCGATGCATTGAGCCGCGCTTCACAGCGCCGCCAGTCGTAGTCGCACCTCCAATAATCGCAGAGCGCCTTGATCCGCTCGAGCGGTACGCCCTGGCTCCAGTCGTCGACGGTTTCGCGCTCCGGCCAGCGCGTCCTCGCCAATCGTGATCGCAGTTCGGCGAGCACCTCGTCGGCAATGGCCAGTTCGAATGTCTGGATGGTTGCGCTCATGCCCGTCCCGCAACTATGACAGCAGCGAGGATCGGATCAGGCCGGCGATCCGGCTTTGGCCGGCGCACCGTCGTACTCGAATCTATGCTCGCCGGAGAACAGCAGATAGTGTTTGCCGGTGGCACGACCGATCACCGTCAGTCCGATCTTGCGGGCAATGGCGTGACCCATGCCGGTGAGGCCGGACCGGGAGATCATGAACGGGATGCCCATCTGCGCGGTCTTGATGACCATTTCCGAGGTCAACCGGCCGGTGGTGTAGAACAGCTTGTCGCCACCGCGCATGTTCTTCAGCCACATCTGGCCGGCGATCGCATCGACCGCATTGTGGCGGCCGACATCCTCGACAAACATCAGGATTTCGCCGTCGGATGCCGCCAGGGCACAGCCATGCACGGCTCCGGCCGCCTTGTAGATCGAGTCCTGCCGGCGCACATTGTCGAGCAACGCGGCGAGGGTCGCGGCGTCGAGGCGGACATCGTCGGGCAGATCGATTTCGTCGAGGCTCTCCATCAAGTCGCCGAACATGGTTCCTTGCCCGCAGCCGCTGGTGACGGTGCGCCGCTGCAGGCGCTGCCCGACATCGGCGTTGCCGCTGCGCGTGGTGACGGCAGCCGAGTCCGTTTCCCAGTCGACCTGGACTGCGGCGATGTCGTCCAGCCTCGCAACCAGCCGCTGGTTGCGCAGATAACCCAGCACCAGTGATTCGGGCGCAGCGCCCAGGGTCATCAGGGTAACGATCTCGCGCTTGTCGAGATACAGCGTCAGCGGGTGCTCTCCCGGAATGCACGCCTGAACCGCCGCGCCATGTTCGTTGATGGCATCAACGGTCACGGTGGCGGGACGTCCCGCCGCCGTCAGCTGAGGTGTCAGGCGGGATTCCGTCGCCGGATCGCCGCTGCTGCTATCTGCCATATCCCTTTCCGGTTCCGCACTGTCACCTGGCACCATTCCATGGACTGATGCCGCTTCCGGCACGAACCCGGACAAGCGGCGGCCGCGCCGATTCTGGAGGCCGCGCTTATCGAATGATCTCCCCTTCGCAACTGGCTGCGACGCGCCTGATGCGAAGCTTCAATTCCGGCGACGATTCGACGCGATCGAGCACGCCGGGAATCAACTGGCCGACCTCCTTGCTGACGCCGTCGACCTCTATCATGGTCTTCTCGAACAGTTCGGACAGGTCCTGGTAGCAGATCTTGCAGTTGGTGCACTTGGCACGGTCCTCGATCGCGTAAGTCACCAGGGGCTCCCGGTCTGCAGCGGCGGCGGGCGGCAGCTTGACTGTCCCAAGTTCCGACATGGCGCGGGCTATCAGGTCGAGCGTCGAGTCGCGCGACTCCACCAGTTTGCGGTACTCGGCCTGGATCGCCTCCATGCTGGCAAGATGCGAGGCATCCCGCGCGGCGACATTCTGGCCGCCCAGGTATTGCAGCATCTGCCAGTACTTGCGGCGTTCTTCAACCAGTTCGATGACCACCCCCGACACGCTCAGCCGCACCAGGCGCTGGTTGGTATCCGTGGTCCAGATGTACGGGGTGCGTCCCTTGCGGTCGGTCTTGCTCAGGTTGATGAAGTCCTCGATCGGCACCACCTCGACATCGGCCGGGTCGAGCCGGCGGAAGTGCTTCTTGAAGCGGTTCTCGCCCAGGGCGAAGTGGGCCGGCGTCAGCGTCATCTGCAGCTTCTTCTGCTTGCCGGCTTCGTCCTTGTATTCAAGCGACATGGTGGTCCAGGTCTTTTCCGGATCCGGGTTGCCGTCCAAGACGAACCAGTCGTGCAGCGTGTTGCCGCGGCGCGGATCATGGACGAACACCGGGTTCATGCGGCTTCTGACCGCCAGCCGGGCGTGGCTGTCCGAGGCGTCGTCGGCGATGCCGTGCTCGGGCTGACAAGGCGTGTAGACGTCCATCACGGCCGGCGAGTCGGTGTAGTTGAGGAACTCCATCGTGTTCTTGAGGAAGTGGCCCTGCAGCGCCGCGCTGGTGGAGACGACAAAGACGTTGGGATGAAAGGATGCGAGCAGGCCGAATTCCTTGCGATGTTCATGCTTGCCCGGGTAGGCGGTGCCGATGCGCGCAAGATCGGAATCCTGGCCGAGGAAACTGGCCGTGGAAGCCTGGCCGCCGGTATTGGAATAGACCCCGGTATTCAGCACCATGATCTTGATCGGCGTATCGGTCACCAGGATGCGCGACAGCGCGCCGAAGCCGATGTCATAGGTGGCGCCATCGCCGCCGATGGTCATCACGGTCGGCATGAGGCCGAGTTCCTCCACCGTAAACTGGTTCCACTGCAGGTGACGCAAGACCGCTTCATGCTTCTCCGGCTCGTAGGCGTCATCCAGTTCCAGCCGTGCCATGCGCAGCGCCCGCACGTCGCCGGCGGTGTGCGCCGAAATGCCTTCGAAGATGCCCTTGGCCAGCGGCTGGGCGTCCTGGAACAGACTGTTCACCCACGGATCGTTGTAGCAGTTGAACGGGAACGACGAGGCATAGACGCTGCTGCAGCCGGTCGAGTTGGCGATCACGGCGCCGCACGGGCCGTTGCCGGTCGGACCGCTTTCGTAGTAGTAGAGCCGCTTTTCGAGCAGGGCGATGACCTTGCCGATACGCAGCCGCCGCACGCCCTCCTTGTCCCCCAGCGTCGCCTGCTTGATGGCGAGGCGCCCGAGCAGGCCCTCCAGGTCGCGGATGTGGTCGCGCTTGCGCTGATCGGTGATGGCGCGGTTGGTGGCCATGACCAGACGTATCGCGGTGACCTCGCCGCAGCCGCGGCAGGCGCCGTGGCCGCCGGTGGTGGCGTAATAGTTGGCGCGGTCGAGCAGCAGGTACTTGATCTTGCCGCCCGGCCTGATGGCGTCCTCGGTGAAGCGCGCCGGCGTGTTGGCGGTCTTGGTGAGGAATTCGAAACGGGCCTGAATGGTTTCCAGCAGCGCCGCATCCTGCTCGCGCGTTACCAGCGCGCCGGGGCCGCAGGCATCGACGCATTCCTGGCAACCGGTGCACTTCCACGGATCGACACTGACCGAGAACAGGCCGCCGCTGCCCGCCTGCTCCTTTTCCATGACGTCGAAGAACAGCCGCGACTTGGCCACCGGATACACCGCCAGCACCGCGGCGACCTTGCCGAAGTCGCGCAACACGGCAGGATTTTCGGTTTCAAGCCTGGACGCCGCATCGGCGACGATTTCGTGCAAGGGCCGCGGATGCTTGCTCTGGCTGTAGGTTTCGCGCACCAGGCCGGCCAGCGCGGCGACGCGCTCCTGCAAAGCCTCTCGCTGCGCTGCGCTGACGTCGATCTGGCGGATTGCCGTCGCCAGCAGATCACTGATGTCATGCACGGTATTCGGAATCGCACCATCCGGGCAGACCACGGCGCACTCCATGCAGCCGGTACACACGTCGGCCAGGAACTCGGGCACGGTGCGGCGGAACAGCCCCTTGTCCTTGGCGGCAGCGGTGCCCGGCGGCATGAACAGGCCTGTTCCCGGCAGCACCGGCGCTTCGCTCATGGTGCCTTCGCGGAACTGGCTGGCAATCATGTCATCGTAATACTCGCGATCGAACAGGCCGCCGCAGGCCGCCGTGCCCGAGGAGCCACACATCGAGGCCGACAGCGCCACGCTGCGGATCGGGATCGTCACCGGCCTGGCTTCGACACTGGCGAATGCAGCGGATTCGTAGTCGACCCGGCGTGTCGCCTCGATCCCCTCGCGGATCACCGCCATGTTGCCGACGACGACGTCGCCGCCCTTGGCGCCGAACTTCTTGGAAATCTGCTGACGGATTTTTTCCAGTATGACTTCGGCGGAGGCGCCGGCGGAAACCCGGGCCACATGACCGGCAATGGCGCCGATGAAGGCGATGCCCATCATGCGGATTTCCAGTTCCGGAGTCGGTGCATGCTTCTTCGCCACGGAAAAGGCATCGATGATGAAAAAGCCGATCTTCCTGTCGCGGATGGTCTTGCGCGCGGCAGCCGGCATTTCCTGCCAGACCTGTTCGGCCGTGGCGCTGGTCTGCAGGATGAAGGTGCCGCCCTGCGCCAACCCGAGCAGGGGGTTGGTGTGGCTGAATACCTTGTGGTCGGGGGAAATGACGATCTCGACGTCTTCCAGATCGGCGTTGGTGATCTTGATCGGCTCCGGACTCAGGGTGATGTAGTAGTTGGTCGGCGCGCCGCTCTTTTCCGAGCCGTACTTCGGCGCCGACTTGGAGTGCATGCCCAGGACGCCGGCGAGGATGTCGGTCAGGAGTTTGCCCGAGGCAATCGTGCCGTAACCGCCCACCGAGTGGAAACGTACGCGGAAGGCGGCGTCCGGCAGCAGCCGGGGATTTTCTTCGGTCTCGAGCGCCATGCGTTCGGTCTCGGGGTAAGCCTGCTTGAGGCGCGCCTGAAGTTCGGCAACCCGCGGCGTCGGATTCTTGGCGAAGAACTGCGAGCCCAGATAGATCAGCGGGGCGCTGGCGCCGGCGGCCATGCTCTTGAACGCCGCGATCAGATGACGCGGTTGCAGGTCGTGGCCGCCAAGGCCGAAGATCGCGGTCGTCACCGTCGGCACCACGCTCAGCGCCGGGATGTCGGCATGGCGCGACTGCTCGGCGTTTTCGCGCGCCTTGAACAGGGCCTGCGTGACCATGGTGGTGAGCGCGGTCTGGTCGCAGCGCTCGAGTACCGTGACGGCCTTCTTGCCCGCCAGTGCGGCAACCAGTTCGGCTTCGGGAAACGGCTGCAACAGCTTGATGGCGACCAGGCCGACCTTCTGCCCCTTGCCGCGCAGGTAACTCACCACGGCCTCGACGTCGTCGGTGACCGAACCGAGTCCTACCATGACGGTCTCGGCGTCATCGCACATGAAGGTGTGCACCGGTGAATAGCGGCGCCCGGTCAGTTCTGCATATTCGTCCATCGCCTGGCGCACGAAACCCGGAACCGCGTTGGCAAAGTGAGTGCGATGGTCGACCGCACCGGCCTGGAAGTCGGGCTGGTTCTGCACCGCGCCGGTGAGTCCGGGGTTATGCGAATCGACCAGTGCCGGCACCCGTTGGCGGGTTCCCTTCTCGTGCGCGTTCTGCCACTGCCGGCGCCACGGTCCGTGCAGTTCCCTGGGCATCCAGCCGAAGGTCTTGGCCACCAGCGCGCCATCGTTGTCCTTTTCAATGGCGGCGGCGTTGGCCGCCAGATAGCTCTGGGCCAACGCCAGGTTGGCGGGCTCGATTTCGGCCTTGTGGCGGGACAGATAATTCTGCAACTGGAACACGCGGCCCTTGGAACCGAACACCATCTCCTGCGCCAGCGTCGGCGCCTTGATGCGGCCGCCGGGATCGCCGAGGTATTCCTTGAGCAACTCGGACTCCGGCAGCAGCGCCTCGCTCAGCATGTGGCTGGTGGCGAAACCATCCATCGCGTTGGCCACCGGAAACAGCGCCAGCGAGGAAACACGATAGGAGATCGCCGCCAGATCGGCGGCTTCCTGCGGGTTGGCGCCGAACAGAATCGTGTAGCCGGAAGAGAGCAGCGCATAGACGTCATCATGTCCGGCCATGACGTTGAGCGAATGCTTTGAAACCACGCGCGCCGCGACCTGCAGCACGAAGCCGCCGACCTTCTTGCCGACCGTGACGTAATGCGATTCGAGTCCGTACAGAATGCCCTGGCTCGACGATGCGTTGGAGATGAACTGACCGCCGGTGAGCGACGCCCCGAGCGCGCCGCTCTGGGCAGAATGCTCGCCTTCGGGGCTGAAGAAAAATGGATGCCGGCCCCAGATGTTGACGCCGCCGTCGGCCCTCACGGATTCATAAATTTCGGATATTTCGGTCGAGGGCGTAATCGGGTAGCCGATCACGCCGCCGCAGACGTGGCCCATGACATGGGCCACGGCACCGTTGCCATGGATAACGCTGGGAATGCCAGGGTACTTTGCCATTCTTTTGGTCGCTTTCATCTGAGGAGGCCGCAGGTTGTCGGTCGGTTCGCACTGCTGCAAACACCCCATCCCCATTATGAACGTTGCCATGCACCTCGAGCGCACGAACAGGGAAAGGCGGCGGACGAACTTTAAGCTCGCATTATGCCTTCTTAGCCCCGCCCCGTGGCGTTTCGCCCCTGATTTTGGCGGAATCTGCAGCATGGTTTTTCCGGTGGCTTCAATGCCGACGGCTGGCCGCGATAACCATCACACTTACATGGTTTTCTGCTGCGTCCGATGTCAATTGCCGACCCTGTCATGGCGCGCCTTTCGTGCCGCAGATCGGAAACCGGCAGACGCGACACCCCCGGGCGCCGAGCAAATTGAACGTGGCGCCCGGACGATGGACGGCGATGGAAAAGTTGATGCGGATAAGGCAATGCGAATCGCATCATCGAAAAGATCGATGGCGGTTCGCTTCCTTCATCATCACATCGAAACCCCGCGTATGCGGGGGTTGGGGAAACCCCCGCATGTGCGGGGGCGTCAAACATCGTTGTCTATATCCAGCCCGCACTCTTCAGAGTGTCGGAAATCACGGTGGCGGCCAACTGGTGTCCGTAGGGAGTGGGATGGAAGCCGTCCGAGAACAAGTAGGTTTTCCACCAGCCGGCACCGGTGGTCACACCGGCGGGCGGTGCGGCCGACAGCGCGGTGCTGGTGCAGGTCGGGAAAGTGTAGGTAGGAAGACCATCGGAACCCAATCCCGTGGGCGGGCAAGCCGGCGTCCTTACATTGGCAAAGGAATATTGAGCCGGATTCGCAACCCAGTTGTTGAAGGTGGTGTAGAAATCCACTATTGCCACCTTCGAATTTCCGGCAAACCGGGCAGCGAGTCGAGCGTTGAAGGATTCGATCCAGCTCTTGAACAGGGCTTCGGCATCCGCACGCCCCTGAGCCCCCCTGGCGGCTTCGATACCGCCAAGCACCATCTGGAATCTCGGCGTGTTGGTGACGCCCGGCATGTTCAGGATAACGATGCGCTGTGCTCCGCGATCGAGCGCATAGGTCGTGATCGCATTGGCAAACTTGTCTGCCAGTCCCAGCATGTATTGATTTCCTGCGACAGCCATGCCAATCGAGCCCAGACTCACCGCGCTCCCCACATCGGCCTGGGTCAGCACCGTGCCGAGGAAGCTGGTGTAGGCCGCGACGCCGTTGACACCTGCTGATGCGCCCAGATACGCGCCCACGAGGTCGGCCGCATCATTGCCGCCACCATCGATCAAGAGCATGTCGCCGGCCGCATAGTTGCCGCTCGCCGAAGCGTCCTGAAGCTGCTGAACTATTGAATACTTTGCGGTAGGAGCCGCGTAATAGTTGATTCTGCCGCCACCCACAGCGTAGTTGCTGCAGCCTGGCGCCGTCGAGGTGCCGATTATCCCGGTCGCCGGGTTTCCGGCATACGCGCTGCAGAGTGTGAGCCCGTAACTCTGCGCAACGAGTTCAGGATAAATCTTGGTGTCCGCACCCTGCACCGTGAATTTTAGTCCGCCGAAAGTCCCGCTGTCGGCCAGGCTGTCGCCCATGACCTTTAGCGAGGTGACCTTGGCGGCAGAAGACCCCGCGTCATTGCTTCCGCCGCCGCACGCAGCCACTAGCAGGGCCACGCCAATGGCTGTGAATGTTGTCCTGAAATGCATCATTGCCGTTCTCCTCTGTATGTATGTATGTATGTTGTTGGTCCATGAACCTTCGGGGCAGAGGACCAGGTTTGCCGCCAAAACCCGTGTACCTCGTGCGCCATCCCGGAACCCCTGTCGCCGGATAATACCCGCAGAAAAGCATCCGGGCCGGGTCTATATTCGGTAGCAGACAGCAAGTGCTTCACCCCATGTTGGTCAAAGGCAACATACATTTTCAGCATTGGATCTCTATCCGCCGGCAAACTGAGCGGACCGGCCATTGACTATGCATTATGCATGTTGCTCCTTACGGTCTTCCGGAGCCGCTCACCCGCTCCTCACCCGCTCAAAGGGCAGCCCAAAGCCGCATACCAGCGGGCTGGGATCTTCACAAGCTTCTGTTCCGGATATCGGTGACAAAGTAGGTCCGTCAGTGCCCCAAGCGGGGTTACAGTCATTCGGAGATGTAACCCCGGCGTAACCCCAGCCGAAAACGAAAAAGGCCCCCATCGCTGGAGGCCTTGGTATTACTGGTGGTGATGGGTGGACTTGAACCACCGACCCCCGGATTATGAACCCACCTCGGATACTCTAGTTTTTCATTGCTGTTTTATGCCGCGAGTTGCCGTTTCTTGCTTCTCGGGGCGCAGGTAATTGTGCCGAGCTTTGCCGTGTGTTTTACTTCGTTATACCAACTTGCCGCGCTCTAGTAGCACGGCGGTAGAACGGAGAAACCGGATGAAGCAAGCACCACTCAATTTCACGAAAGCTGCCTTGGCGGGACTGCCTCTTCCTACAAAAGGCAAGCGCACTTATTTCAAG
>Ga0194056_10000037_pt1 | contig 47805 bp, 49 predicted proteins | sample SepL4413m_MetaG_FD_155458 | JGI IMG/M metagenome (GOLD analysis project Ga0194056, IMG submission 155458) | Anoxic zone freshwater microbial communities from boreal shield lake in IISD Experimental Lakes Area, Ontario, Canada - Sep2016-L442-13m | ecosystem: Environmental > Aquatic > Freshwater... | reverse complement strand
GCTCCACGTCCCCCTAACTCCTAACTCCATATCTAAGAACATTTTGCAACTCTCCCGACAACACCCTTCGCCGAACGGAACATCTCAGGCTATAATGGAAAAAGTCTAATCCTTAATCCCCCTTTTCCACCTTTCCCCATGCCCACACTAACCGACATTGGAACATTACTTACGCAGAGTGCCGGCATTTGCGGCGGCCACGTGCGGATTGCCAGCACGGGCATTTCCGTCCTGCGAATTGCGGGCTGGTACAAGTTGGGATGGTCCCCCGAGGAGATTTCTCGCCGGATCGGGCATATTTCCCTGGCTCAGGTCCACGCGGCACTAACATACTACCATGCCAATAAGGAAGCGATGGAGGCAGAGATGGCTGCTGAAGACGCCCTGTACGACCAACTGGAGCGGGAGCACTCCGTATCACGGGTGCAAACGTGACAATACGGCTTTACTTGGACGAAGACGCAATGGATGGACATCTCGTCGACGCGCTGCGCAGTCGCGGTGTCGACATTGAAACCGCATACGAAGCCGGCATGATCGAGCGCGAGGACGACGAGCAATTGGAATACGCGACGGCACAAGGACGCACTCTGTACGGCTTCAACATGGGACACTTCTGCCAGTTGCATGCCGAGGTGTTGACCGCCGGAATTACTCACGCCGGCATCGTACTCTGCCGGCAAAAGCGTTACCCCGTCGGCGAGCAAATGAGAAGGCTCGTGAGGCTCATTAGCACCCTATCGGCCGAAGAAATGAACGACCGCTTGGAGTTTCTCAGCAACTGGGGCTAACATCCCCCGTCCTCCTAACTCCTAATCCCCTTTCCCACGGGCTCAGACGAAACAAGGAGCGGCAAATGAAACTGGTGCTTGATCTCCCGGAATCCACGTTTTCCGCTCTTCGGATATCGCCGGCGCAATACGTTGATGAAATGCGCCGGGCTGCTGCGGTCAAGTGGTATGAACTGCGAAGGATATCCCAGGGTAAGGCCGCCGAGTTGTGTGGCGTGTCTCGCGCCCAGTTCATACAGATCCTGAGCGACTACCGGATCTCGGTCTTGCAGGATGATCCGGCTTCGCCTGCCGCTGAGGTTTCTTCGTGATGGACCTAGTCGTAAATGCATCACCACTGAACGACATGCGGGCGAAAGGCCTTTGGATATCGGAATCGGTTCTTCACGCCATCCTCCAGCAGGCCGGCGAATGAAATCCTACTGAGTAACCTCTCCCGTCCCCACGCTCCACGCTTCAACGCTCCCTTTTTCCCGTCCCCCCTAACTCCTAACTCCACGTCAACGGCCACGATGAAGCTTTCGAGCGAGTTGGAAACGCTGATCCGGGACACATTGGCACCGCTGCATCCGGAGAAGGTGATCCTTTTCGGCAGCTACGCCTGGGACAGCCGACGCAGGACAGCGATATCGATCTCCATGTCGTGACACAAGATGATTTCCTGCCGTCCACCTGGAGACAAAAACGCGATATTGTCCGGTCCGTGTCGAATCGCATCCTGGACCTGAGAATGCGATACTCCATCGACCTGCTCGTGCATACCAAGCCCATGCATCGGATATTCGTTGAAACCGACAGCAGCTTTGTGCGCCAGATCACGAGCGAAGGAATCCGGTTGTTATGAGAAAGGCGGCGGGCGAGTGGCTGAAATCCGACCCTGGCAGTGTCTAGCCTATCGCGATCAACCTGCGGCGGGACGAAGCTGTTCGGCAACCTCTGTTTCCGGCGCGGGGGCGGCGGCCAACCCCGGCACCGAAAATCCTCCGCTCGGCCGCGCGACGAGCAACCGGCCTTCCTTCAACCGGTCCACATGCACCGAAGGTCCTCCAGACTGACAGCCGTACAGATGGCGCGGAGAATTAATTTGAGCTTCACCTCATCCGTGATCGCCTGGATCTCGGGCATCATCTGTAGCCCGGCTTCTCCGAACTTGAGTTCACGGCCACCTCAATTCTGACGCGGTTCAATATGCGGCTTCAGCTTGCTATAGATACGGTAGAGCGACTGAAATGTGGTGAAGGCACTGCTGGGCGTGTGTACACGCTGAACTATCGAAGCCGCTTCCATCCAGCGACATTCAGTAAGCAAGGCCCGCAGGTCAGCAAGAAGTTCGCTAAAAACCTCCGGCTTGTCATCGACAGCGGTAGCCAAGTACCTTTCCAAGGTAGTATATGGATTTGAAATCATTGCCAAGATTATCGGCTCTTTCAGTTCTGCGGGAGGAATGCGAATAATTGTAGGGTTAGCCGAGCGCAGCGAGTCCCACTAACTCTGTTTTGGCTCTGTTTTGGTGGGACTCGCTGCGCTCGGCCAACCCTACTGCTACTACTTTATTGAAGAAGAATGAAAGTGTAAAAAGTCAAACCTCTCCGTCGTTCAGTCACTCACCCAGCGGACCAGCCGATCCATGGCGAATAGCCCAACCCAAGGAGCATCGGTACAAGCAAAATCTTCGCAAACGCCCCTCTCCACTTCTCCATCTTCCGCCTCCCATTACGTGAAGTTCCAGGTCCCCCTACCATTGAGGTGATAAGATAACCCGTTCATGCCGGATGCCAAAACCTCGCACTGCAACCATCTCAGGATACAGGATAGTTGCCGTGCGATTAAAGTTCCAACAAAAAGCCCAATCTGCTTAACTTCCTATCCTAGAAGATATCTTCTGCAAATACAAGTCGTGCCCACCCTTAAGGTGGGTAGATCGTCGATCTTCTCATTTGTGCGCGTATGATGTAGGATTGAGTGCGGTGGCGGCGGGTTCCGTGCATCTTATTTGGAGTTTATTTTCCTATGGTGATGTTCATTGAAAATCCTCGACTCGAGGAAGAATTGATTGAGCAGCGGAAGGCATGGGATGTCGACCAACATGACGAAGTATGGGAGGGAGTTTATTTCATGCCCCCGATGGCAAACGACGATCATCAGGATCTGGTTCTCGAATTTGCGACTGTCTTGCGGACAATCGTTTCAAAAACGGGTCTCGGCAAAGTCCGTCCTGGCGTCAATCTCGCGGCATCTACCGAGGACTGGGCGCAAGATTATCGCGTGCCGGATGTCGTTGCCTTCTTGGTTGACACGGCCGCTGAGAACCATAACACGTTTTGGACCGGGCCGGCGGATTTCATCATCGAGATCACCAGCCCGCGCGACCGCACCTACGAGAAGATAGCGTTCTATTCGCGGATAGGAGTCAGGGAACTCTTGATTTTCAATCGCCAGTCATGGGCACTCGAACTGTATCGGCATCATGACGGTGCTCTGCAAAAGGTTGGTGAGTCGACGCTTGCGCAGCCCGAGGTTCTTTTCAGCGAAATGTTGCCGATACAGTTCTGGTTGATACCTGGTGAGGAGCGGCCGAGCGTCGAGGTTCGACACAAGACCACGGGCGAGCGATGGGTAATTTAGGAACATTGTCCGCGGCGGCCATTTGAATCGTCGGCCGCGCCAATATCTCGGACGCCGTTTGGCATGAGCGACGGCCACAATCAGCACCCCACGCGACGTTTCGCGATAGATCACTTGATTATCCCACAGCGCTGGCGAATCCGGAGATCTTGGCGTGGAGCACCAAAACGTTTCGCGATAGATCACTTGATTATCCCACAGCGCCTCGACCCTTTTTCACTCCTTCCGCCTTCTGTGTGGTATTCACGCCGGGATATTCCAGCTATAATCGTGGTATGAGGCCGCTGATCTACCTTCCGGCAGCCGACGCCCTGCATGTGGCCTTGGCCTCTTGTTATCGCCTGGACTATTTGCTTCCGCGGAACTGCCGACACCTTGCCAACGCGAACAAGGTTCGCCGTCTTGAGGAATTGAACGAACGAATGGGCTTGGGCACGCCGCAGTTGATCACGCCGTACCAGCTTTATCCGTGGGAGGAACCAACATGAGCACCGACAGCCCCATCGTCGAGGAAGTGCGAAAACGCCGCTGCGAATTAAGCGAGCGGTTTGGGCACGATCTCCGCGCCTACTACGAACACCTCCGCGAAGTGCAGGCCAACCACCAGTCGCGCGTGGTTGACCAAATCACGGTGGTTCGTTCTCGCCGAGTGGAAAATGAAGGCAAGACGAGACGGTGACGGCACTGACCCCACCCAAAAAGCCAGACTTTTAGGGTGCTAAGCTGGGGCCTGCTGGCCTACGCCTGGCGTCGGCGCAGGGCTGCGATGTAGTCGCCAAAGTCGCGCACCGTCGCCTGGTGGTGGCTCAGGAGTTGCGATGTAGGCAAGGAAGCAAAGCATTTTTCAACGTGTACGGCGGCTCGCGTCAATTCGACGCGCGCCGCCTTTTTTCGTCTGCGGCATCGAGGGCAGAAAGGAACGCCCTTGTTGTGGCCGGTCTCTGACCGAGCCACGCTGCTGACCGAAGGTCTCCTATTCAACGAGAAACCTTCGGTCGGGTCAGGAGACTACTGCTGTAAACTGGTTATTGACGAATTGAGGCTTTCCGGATAAATGGGCACGCCTTCGCGGGCGATTTTCTCCAGCAGCCTGGAGCTGTGGGTGTGTTCGATGCGGACAACGTCGAATTCGTAGATGATGGGGATCTCGTCGAGAGCGTCGGTGAGTTCCAGCCATTGGTCGGCAGTGGCATCCGGGGCGGAGATGGCGAAATCAATATCCGATGTGCGGCTCGCATGGCCGGTGGCGCGGGAGCCGAAGAGGCGCACTTCGCGCACGCAAGGGAAGCGGTGGAAGGTGCGGCGGAGTACGGCGAGATCCTTATCACGGAGGGCAAGCGTCTTCATGCTTTCAGTCCCATTCCAAGGTTTGAATCTTACGCGCCATGCTGCCGAGCAGGGGGGCGTAGTCGTGGACGATGTGTCCATAAATACGACTGGCGAGTGCTTCGTTATCGTTCTTTACTCATGTCCGGTAGTTTAGCTGATTCAGGTTGGCATGGATAGCGGGGGGAAAAACACGTTTTCGAGGCGACGGCACGGGCAAGCAATGGAATCAGGGAGCGGCAAGAAGAAAACGGCGATCCCGCACCCGATCAGCCGCTCACCCAGCGGACCAGCCGATCCATGGCGAATAGCCCATCCCAAGGAGCATCGTAGATGCGCATCGCACCAACTGCGGGACATCGTTCCACACCCCGAGACGTGAGGGCATCGGCGAGGGCATGGCGGCGATCATCCACGGCTAGGCCGGCCGTCTGTGTTTGCGACGAACAGAATGCAGCCACCTCAAAGACATCCTCCACCGGACGGACGAAGAGCGTCCGCAGATAACACGGTTCGGCCAAGCCCGTGTCCTCATCACTGTAGACGACCGCCCACTGGATGTCTCGGCTGTGATGGGCTTCGCCGCGCATCGCATATTCCGTGCGGACCCCCAGGGCATTCATGGCCGCGGCCGGATCGACCTCTTCGAGTGGCGCACGCCGAGATTCCGTCTCCATCGCTTCGCCGAGCAGACGGGCAAACTCGGCCGGTGTGATGGCTCCGCCGCGCTCGACGAAGACCGTGTGCGGCGAGTTGCAGCCCTGCTGATCGAAAGCGCAAGCGTCTGCTGCAATGGCCGCAGCCGTACGCCGGGCAGCATCCTTGTCCGCTAGACGCTCGGCACCCACGATCACAAAGGATAATTTCGGTCCGAAGACAATATCTTCCGTGCCATACCGGCGAGGCAGATTGATGATCGATTCCACCGCCTCGCGGCCGCCCCAAGCGACCCGAACGTCGGCCAATCGCGAGAGTTCCCTCGCTGCCGCCTGATCCTGCCGATCGGCGTAAACCACCGCCACGGTATCGGTTAGCACGCGGCCGCTGAGTGTCTCGCCCCGGGCGTTGGTATAGGTGACCTCGGAGAGCGCGGCAAGCAGGTGCGGCAAGATTCCTGGCCGATTGCGCGCGACTTTTACCACGTTGGCATTTTTGCAGAGCATTGCCTGCACCAGCGACAACAAGCCCAGCACCGGCACATTGCCGGCAACCCAATGCACAACCACTCCTCGCGGCTGGGCGCGGACCATCATGACATCCTTCTCGCCCAACGGCACAAAGCGGTCGAGCGCATCGGGGCAACCGCGCAGCGACCGTCGGGCAAGTGCCTCAAGGTTGGCTCGCCGCAGCCAGAGCGGCAAGAAGCCGAGACGACCCTGACGGATAAAATTGGCCAGCCGATGCCCGGGCTGCGTCCAACTCCGAGCGGCCGTGTCGCACAGCCCCAGCAAATCATTCAGCGGCACAGCTCGAAGCTGCTCCTGACGGACTCGCAAGCCCGCAACCAGCGGTTCCAAAGCATCGAGAACCGGGGCCGTTTCATAACCATCGCTGAGGCCGATTCGCGGACCTTCGCGATCAAAAAGTAAGTGAATTTTCATTCAAGCGATAGACCACAAAACACACAAAAGAAGAAAACGAGAATGGAAATTAACTTATAAACCCAAAATCTCTCCATCCCTAATCCGGTAGCTTTCGTCTTTATCAACGATCTCCGTCTCTTTTCGTAGATGTTCACGCTCGTGGTTGTAGGATTGCATACACCGATGTCGCAACGAAATCTTTCACCACTGGTAGTCGAAGAAGCAGGTTCGATATCGGGTACATGAACGGTATCCGCTTGAATTGCGGATTCACACTAAGATAACGAAACTGCCAACCGGCTGACTCAACATATTTCAGAAACTCAGTGTAGCGCATTAAGTTCAGACCGCCATTTATGTCCTGGTATCTAGTAGCCGAGTCGGTTGGACGGAAACACTCGCGTCGCAACCGAAGGATCGCCTTCTCAGAGAAAATTGCTCCCCTCCAGGGAATAGGCAGGCGAAAAAAACCGCTCATATGATCCCCGATCAACGAGTGAAATAGTGGGCCAAACCCCACTATAAAGAGTCCATCAGTTGACACTATATTTTTCAATCTTGTGAGCATTCGGTCCACGGATTCAACATGCTCCAACGCTTCGTGAGAAATGATGATATCGAAGGGGCTTGGGGGCGACCAATCGTGGATGTCGCTACAGACAAACCGCACGGAATCAGCCACACCATGACGCTTCGCGTTGAATTCCGATTCCGCAATACACCTTGGCATAATGTCAATTCCCGTGACGTCCTTACACCCGGCCTTCGCCAAAGCGATGGCGATGTCTCCCGTACCGCACCCGATGTCGAGATAGCGAAAGCTGGGGTCAAGAGGAAGTCGACCATCGAGTCGGTTGATGAATCGCTGAAGGCGAGCTTCCGCAACGCTGATTCCGAATTCTGTTTGCTGGTACTTCTCGTTCAACTCCGCTTCCGTGGCCAAGTTCCGCTTGTGAGTGAACGGACGCAAGATTAAGTAATCGAGTCTCGCACCTAACATGGTGACTCCAAAGCTCAGGGCTGGTTTTGATTCACGGGATCCTTGCCTTTGCCGTAGCTACCTGGATCCCACAACGGTGGTACGACATAGTCTAGTATGGTTGTGGATTCTGAGGTTGTCAACCGCTGCTTTAGTAGGTCGAAATCGCCTTCTGTTCTCTCGTACATTTCGTGGGCGTGGTTGCCCTCCTGCAACTTCTACGATTTGTTGTCAAGATGGTACTACCGTCGCCAAACCCCACCACATCCGACTCTTATCGATTTGCCGGTCCTAGATTTCATAGATTTGCCTGGGCAGTGTGTCGCCACAGCCTCGTGCTTCCGCCCGTTCGGCCCGACCGACGATTTCAAAGCCGGTCCCCTGCAAACCGTCGCTCCCAGGTTCGCGGGTAACAATGCGGCCCATATCGTCCAGAAGGACGGCGATTCCCGGGTAGCTGTGCGGCAGCGGACAGATGAATTCCAACAGCCCCACGGTTCCGTCGGGCACGACATCGAGAGTTCGTGGATCGCGAACCAGGACTTCGGAGTAGGTTGGCGTGCGTTTCACTCCCTGAAAATCATCTGGATAGATCACGCCAAGCTGCTCGGTAAATCCGTAGATATCGATGATCGAACTGGGGACTAGTCCGAAGACTTCGGACGTATGATCCGTAAGTACGGATTTCGTCACGGCCTGCTGTTGGAGCTTCTTCCAGCCGCCAAAATGAATCACAAAGGTTGACGGCGGCAATTCGATACGGATGCCCTGCTCGCGCATTGACCGCACCACATACTCGTAGAGCAGGTAGGTATAGCCCAGCAGACAAAACGGCTTCCCCTCGGCCTTCCATCGCTGTACAGCCGCCAGGACTTTTTCGCGATCCAAGAGCAAGCGGTCGCCGTCGCGACGCAGGGCGTACTCCTGCTCCGTCGCGGCCATCAAGTAGCCTCGCATCCCGGCCACGCGGGCGGATAGTTCGCGGTCTGCATCGAGTGATTTCTCGGGCGGGGCATCAAGAATTAGAAAAGGCCGCCGCTGGCCGCCCAGGCGATGGGAGAGAATCGCCCCCAAAACCTTCATCTGCCGATTCCGCGTCGTCTGATCGAGCGGAATGCGGCTGGGAACCTGCGACGATGTGCCGCTGGAGGCCAGCACTCGCACAACCTGCGATTCATCAACCGACGACAGATAGAGCCGCTTAAAAATGCCGACCGGCAAGAAAGGGACGTCAGCCAGGCTGTTGATTGGATCGCGCGGATCGAAGCCCTGGTGCCGGAGCCATCGTGCGTAAAGCGGGCAGTGCTCGGCATGATGCCCGATCTGCTCTCGAACCGCCGTCAGCAGAGCTACGGTTTTGACCTCCGGTGTCAATCCATACGGCGGAAGGTTCAGAAGATTTTCGGTTGCCGAGGTCATATTTAAGCCCCCTCTCCCGGAGGGCGTGGGGAGTTTCTGGCATTCGCCGTTACATCAAGTGCCGCTGGATCTTGCCGGATGCTGTCTTGGCAATCTTTTCGACGCGCTGCCATACCCGTGGAATCTTGTATTCTTCCACGCGCTGCCGCAACCACTCAACAAGCTGCTCGTCGCGAACTTCACTGCGGAGTACAACACACGCCTTCAGACATTCGCCCACGATGCCTTGCGGATCGGGAATGCCAACGCAGGCCGATTCAACCACGGCGGGATGGCCACAGAGGGCCTGCTCGACTTCCTCGGGGCTGACTTTCCGGCCGCCGATATTCACCAAATCGCTCTGCCGGCCGGTCAGGTAATAGTAGCCCTCGGCATCGCGATAGCCACGATCTCCGGTGCGGAGCCAGCCGCCACTCAAGACTTGCCGAGTCAGTTCGGGCTGCTTCCAATACTCCCGCATCACCATGCGGCCGCGGACGACGATTTCACCCTCCTGGCTGTCAGGGAAGTCGTGCCCCTCACCGTCGCGCACGGCCATTTCTACATTGGGGCTTGGCCGGCCAATCGAGGCCAGATGATCCCGATCCGCGTGGTATTCGATGAAGGCGGCTCGCGAGGCCTCGGTCAGCCCATAGTGATGGCAGATCCGAGTTTGGGGGAGCAATTCCATGAGTCTCCGTTTGGTTTCCAACGGCATCGCCGCGCTGCCGATTTCGATGTAACGCAAGTGCTCGCGAGCATCGCCCAGGTGATCCTTGGTCATTCGCAGAATCAGATCGAAGCCGGCCGGCACGAGGGCCAGTCCGGTAGCACGGGCATTGAGGAGCAGCTTGAGCACGAGGGCCGGATTGCGCATTCCTGGCAGAAGTAGCAGGCAATGCCCGGCCTGGGCCATGCAGCGCAATCGCCCCAGGCCGAAGGAATGGCTCAGCGGCAGCGGCACGCATTCTAAGTCGTCGCAACGGGTATCCAGAAATGCGTTGATATTCAAGGCCGCGTAAGCAACATTGGCATGGGAAAGCAGAACGCCTTTCTTGCGGCCGGTCGTGCCGGTGGTATAGATCAGATCGGCCGGATCTTCGAGCGAGCATTGCAGCGATGCGAGTTGCTCTCCTTCGTCCGCGCGACACCAGGCGGCAAGGTTGGCGACCGAAATCGGCAGGTCGAGTTCCCGCTCGCAAAGGGCCAACCGTGCTTCGGAGTCTTCCGCGATCCAGCGTGCGCTTTCGCTGGTGATATCGGCATCCAGCAACACGGCCACCCCGCCGGCCGCATGTACGGCAAAGTAGGCCGCGACAAGCTCGGGCGAGTTGGGGCCGCAGAGCAGAACACGCTCGCCACGATGGATGAGGACGCGGCGAATCTTGGCAGCCGCGCCGCGAACCATGCGAGCCAAGGTGCCATAAGAAATCATCCCGGCCGATGTTCGCAGCGAAGGACAATCGGGAAAAGCATCCGCATGCGCCAGAAGCGGCTCGACGAGCGGCTCGACAGGCATCTCGACGGGCCGATCCGCTTCAGTCCGCACTTTTTCGGGCAATAATTGCACGCACCGCCCCAACGCTATCCAGGCCGACAATCTCGTCCATATCGAGACTGATGCCAAAATGCGATTCCAGCTCCATCACAAGATTCATGTGGCCGACCGAATCCCAGCCGGGGATGTCGTCAAACGACATTGCGTCTGCGATGGCGAAGCTTTCTTCCAGCCGCATGGCCTTGCGGAAGACCGTTGCAATGTTATCCTGCATGGTTCTATGCTTTGTTCAAAGATTAATGGGGCCGTCGCCGTCGCCGCGATTCACATGGACGTCGTCTGGGGAAACTTGCTTCCGTTCCATCAATTCAGTCAGTACTCTCGACGAGGCAAAGAGAACGCTCGACGGCCCCCTGACGAAACCACAACGCTGGAATGCCTTGCGCCATATATGATGGGACTGATTGGAAACGATCAGATCAGCACCCTGCCGCACCAGATACTCTTGGGATTGCCGGAGTACTTGGGCCGCGTCCTGGGTCGCGGCAAAGCAATCGACAATCGATCCGAGCCTCATGTTACCAAAGTGGGCATGGTCTGACAATGCCGTGTTCATCAGCAATGACCAGCCAATCGGTCGGCCTTGGGCAGTAAATTTCAGACGCACGCAGTTAGGAACCTGCCGGGGATACATTTTCCGCAGCGTGGCGGCATCGCGAACGGAACAGAAGCCGTAATGCGCCTTGCCCGCCTCCCATATGTCGTCCGCCCAAGGACCAAAGTCATCAACGACTTCCACCTGAACCGAATCGCTCACTGGAACGCGCCGCGGATGGAGAGCCTTCATCGCCGCAACGGAGAGCCAGCCCAGGCCGGAATAGGCCAGAAAATCGCAGGCGACTCGCTGAACGACCGATTTCCTCAAATACAAGATGTTTTTGAAGAACGGAAAGGGGTGAATAATCTGGAAGTAGAAAGGAACACTGAACATCTGCCAACCCGCCGCCTTGAAAAGCCGGGCAACCGGTTCCTGAAATCCGCCCATTCCAAGGCCGTACAACAGCGGCTGTCGCTTCTGGGCGTTAACCAGCAGTCCCGCTGCGACGGGCGAATAGTTATGATCAACAATGGCCTCGGAGACCGGCAGCCGGAAATCAGCCACGAGGATCACGTCACCGGAAAGCCAGAACTGCTGAAATTTCATGACATAAGCACCCCGCACCGCGCAGCCGCCCGCGGAGCCTTCCTCCAAGGCCACGTAATGGGTTTCCTTCAACCCATGGTGAAACGCCGGTGCTGCAACGTCAAGAACAAACGGCGGCGGAAAGGAGACTTTGCCACCGCCAGCGGCAAGCCGCACGTTGAATGCCGCAAGCGCGTCGCTCCATTCGTCAGCGTATTCGATAACGCGTATTTTCATTGATTTCTTCGTAGAACGGATTTCAATCCGCTTGAACGGAATAAATTCCGTTCTACGGAGTTATTACTTCGCCGAACCTTGGCCCGATCAGGGACCGCCATCAGGCGCGGCAGAATAGCTGCGCGGCATGCGTCGCCGGTAAATTGGACCGATCAGCTTTTTGACCAGTTGCTTGCATCGGCGAATTGCCATTTGTCTGCCAAATCCCTGAAAACGTATCAGCCGCTCAACTGCGGCCAACGAAGTATCGTGCTTCACGCACACCCTTCCAAAACACGTTATCCCCGACTGCTGCCAGGGCTTGAAAGTTGGTTCGGAGGTGAACAGAAACTTGATCCCCGCCTCGGCCGCTGTCGCAACCGTTTCCCCGTTCATGTCGCCGCCCGGAACCGAAGCGGTAAGAACGGGTTCATCAAGGATCTTCGCGAGGATTTCACAGCTCCGTTGCCACTCATCAAGCATTTCGACTTTTGGTAAATTGTAGCAGATATTCGGATGCGTGTGAGAATGAGAACCAAGAATATGCCCTCGCCTGTGCAATTCGCGGATGTCATCCTCGCTCAAAAAACCGGTGGTTCCGATCAATCCGGTAGTAATGAAGAAATGCCCCTTCCATCCATGTTTTTCCAATTCCTCGGCAGCGCACAGCGCGGATCGGCCACCGTCATCAAAGGTTAGCAAGAGATACTCCGGTTTCTGCGCCCGGGCAGCTTCAAATACCGTAACGGGCTGAGCCGGCCCCTTGCCAATGGCCACCAATTGCGCATGAAATTCGCCCAGGTCGACCTGATACGCCGTCGCCGCCGAGTGACGGAAACCAGCACTTTCGGCACCCTCCACAACATCGTGATACATGAGTCCAAATGCTCGATATGGAATTGTCATTTTTTGGCCCTACCGCAAGTCTCTTGAATAACGCGCACCACGTATTCCCGCTCTTCAATCGTCATCCCGGGGAACAACGGCAGGCTGACAATTCTCGTCCACTGTTCCGATGCGACGGGCAACTGTTCCGGTCGCCATTTGAAAGTCTCTTCGTAGTAGGGATGCAGGTGCAACGGCCGCCAATGGACCGAACAGCCCACGCCGCGGCTGCGGATTTCCTCAATGAACTGGTTGCGGTCGATGCTCAGTTTATCCAGATTCAAGCGAATGGGAAACAAATGCCAGGAATGGCCCCGATCGGCCGGTTCGGGAGGCAACTCTATTTGTTCCAAATCAGCAAACGCCCGACGGTATTCACGAGCGATTACTTCGCGATCGCACCGCATCGATTCAGCCCGACGAAGCTGGCAGATGCCCAGCGACGCGGCCACATCGGTCATATTATATTTATATCCGGCCGCCACGATACGATAGTCCCAGGCGTTGTTGCCGCTGTAGCGTTTCCATGCGTCGTGCGAGAGGCCGTGCAGCGACATCTGCCGCATCCGCGAGGCCAACTGCTCATCGTCGGTCACGGCCATGCCGCCTTCGCCGGTGGTCATCGTTTTATTGGCATAGAACGAAAAACAAGTGACGGCCGCGGTATTCTCACCACAGCGTCGCCATGGCTTCTCGGGACTGCTTCGGTAAGCTGCCGGGAAAGCGTGGGCAGCGTCCTCGACCACCCATAGACCATGCTCTTGGGCAAAGGCCAACAAGGCGTCCATGTCGAGCATTAGCCCTCCGACGTGAACAGGGATGATGCCGACAACCTGGAGCGACGGGTCGAGCGGTGTGCGGCCTGCGCGGAGGTCGGCGATCTTTCGTGCGGCGTCGGCAAGGTCCATGTTGAGCGTGACAGGGGCACAATCAACCAAGAGCGGCACCGCGCCCTGGTAGCGGACGATCTCGGCCGTAGCGGCGAAGGTCATCGTCGGCACCAGCACGGCCTGGCCGGGCTTCAACCCCAAGGCCTCAACCGCCAGATGCAACGCAGCGGTACACGAATTGACCGCCAGGGCATGTTTGCCGCCCACCGCCTCGGCGAAGCCGGCCTCGAACTCCTTGGTCCGCGGCCCGGTCGTCAGCCAACCTGATCGCAGACAGGCAGAAACCGCCTCGATTTCGGCCTCGCTGATCGAGGGGCGAAAGAAGGGGACTTGCAACGCCTTGCCTGTCTGGGCCTGCTGCGTATGGGATTCAGTCAAGGGAGTTTCCTTTTGGTGATTTCACGCGATATCGTTGTTCTGCGCATGTCAACATGGGTTTCCCCGTCCCGGAGGGACGATTGAGAATAGCCCAGCGATTTATCGCTGGGTAAGCGTTAACCGTAAGCATTCGTCCCGTAGGGACGGCTGAGCAAAAGTCGATTCAGTCCCAGATGTATCGTTCGTCGTATTCCATGTTGTGCTTTTTCAAGAACGCCAGAAACTCCTCCTGGAATGTTTATTTCCGATGGTGTTCCGCCTGGAAATTGATATAGCAAGTCGTTCGTTCGAGCAATGCTATGTCGAGGCTGAAAGCACCGTAGCCCTCCTGCCAGGCAAAGTTGCGGCGTTCGGGAAAGGTCTCATGCACCCAAAGAGATGATCCGCCCTTGATAATCTGGATAGCCTTGCTAATCGCCATCGTTGATGGTAACGATAAGAGGATGTGGACATGATCTTCAACACCACCGATGGCCAAAGCCTTCATACGATTGTCCCTGGCAATGCCGCCAATATAGGGCCAGAGACGCGACTGGAGCCCCTCCGTGATAAGGAGGCGACGCCCTTTCGTGCTGAAGACACAGTGGAACAGACTGCTTGTAAAGGAATGGCTCAAGATCAATCGTCCCTCTGTGCAACACCTATGGACACAACCTCTGTTTTGCGTTCTACACAATTCAACATGGGTTTCCCCGTCCCGTAGGGACGATTGAGAATAGCCCAGCGATTTATCGCTGGGTAAGCGTCAACGTAACCTTTAGTCCCGTAGTTGGCTATAGTAAATACAAGTGGGGAACGCCTCAAAGGTGGTAGTGTTGATGTTTCAGTTTCCATCAACGCCACGTGTAAAAGGTCGTCCCCCATGAAAAGAGAAGCGTATCGTTCGATAGATGTCAAGCAGGTCTTCGTTGAATCGTTTGTTGCGGATAAGGCAGGCATAGCGGACGGCTGAACTGCACCATGCCGCATTTTGTTCATTCGTCCCTACGGGACTTTCGATTTCCATCGCTCTCGTTACCCAGCGATAAATCGCTGGGCTATTTTCAAGTGCCCCTCCGGGGCAGGAACGGCCACCTCAGTGCAACACCTATGGCCGCAACCTTCATTATTCCGCGTTCTACTCGCCCCTCCGGGGCAGGGACTGGCCGCGCCCTACGACGTGGATCGTCTTCAAGATAATCACAAAATCGAGCCAGAGCGAGGGATTTTGGGCATATTCCTTCGCCAATCGGATTTTTTCCGGCAAAACCTGCTCGATATACTCTTTCTCCGGATTCTCCGACCGGCCAAGGATCTCGGCCTCGTTGCGGTACTTGATCGAGGCCGGATCGGTAATCCCCGGCCGCACGCGGAGGATCTCGGCAAAATCTTCGCGGAACATCTCTGCGTACTTGCGAACTTCCGGCCGCGGACCGACAAGGCTCATGTCGCCCATGAGTACGTTGATCAACTGCGGCAATTCGTCGATCTTGGCTGCCCGCAGAAAGTGCCCTACGCGCGTTATCCTCGGATCGGCACCGAAGGTCACGAGGCTCCCTTTCTTTGGGGCATCTTGCACCATGGAACGGAACTTGTAGATACCAAACGGCCGAAACGCGCGGCCCATCCGTTCCTGGCGAAAGAAGACCGGTCCCCGCGACGTAAGACGCACGAGCAAGGCAACCACGACCAGCAACGGCGCGAGCAGCAAAAGCCCCACGGCAGCTACGGTCATATCAAAAAAACGCTTCAACACGCAACCATTCTTCCTTCGTAAGACGGATTTCAATCCGTTTGAACGGAATAAATTCCGTTCTACTGAGCGAATCAACGCGTCATGCGAACCGCCTTGGCATCTCCCTTGCGATTGCGGCGCAGGACCAAAAACTCCACAACTCCCCGCAAGTAACCCAACCCATAGCTGATGTGCAATATGGAAAAAACCGCGAACAGCGTGGCGGCCACGGCGAATCCATATTTACGGGCAGCCCAGGCGGCCGTTGCGCCGATCACCAGCAAGTAGCCGCCGGGAATCAGCGTAAAGGCGATGAGCGCATCCTGATTCCCTGGAAAATCGATGCACAGCAGTCCCCCTAATGCCGTTATAATGAGGCTGAGTACCAGCAGCGGCGGTGCCAACTGGCGAAGCGTCATCACTCCGCCCACCTTCCGCACCACCAGCGGCTTGAAATAGCCATACTGGTAGCACATCTGCCACAGTTTCCGCAACGAATCGCGGGTATAATACTTGCAGACGATCCGCGACGAGAGCAATATCCGCCCGCCATGCTTAATCAACCGCAGATTCAGCTCGTCGTCCTGATTGCGAACCAGTTCCTCGTCGAACATGCCAATCCGATCGAAGACCTCGCGACGATAGCAGCCGAAAGGAACCGTATCGACCCAGCGGTCCTCGCTGGAACCAATGCGAAAGTGAGAATTTCCGACACCTAGCGGGTGCGACATGCCGATGGCGATCGCCTTGGCCACGGCCGAATCGTTGGCCGGCAGGGTCTGGCAGACGCCGCCCACGTTATCGGCCCCGCTTTGCTCCAAGAGATTCACCAGCGAAGAAATGTAATCGGTGGGATACTCGACGTGGGCATCCTTGCGCACGATCACACTGCCCCTCGCCGCCGCGATGCCCAAGTTCATGGCTCTAGGCGTCGTCTGCTGGGGGTTATCCAACATGCGAATAAACGGGTATTTAACCAGATACTTTTCAAGGACTGCGCGTGTTCCGTCGTTGCTCATGCCGTCCACGACCAGAATATCCAGCAGTTCCCGAGGATAATCGGTGGCCAAGATCGAGTCCAAACAGGGGCCAATCCATTTTTCCTCGTTCCTACAGGGGACAATCACGGAGACTATCGGTTGCGCGACATTCTTCGAGATGAAAGCCCCCGGCGATTTTGAGATTGGAAGTTCCTCCCAACGAGAAATGGGGATGGCCTTGGCATCGCCGCTTTGGCTTCGTCGTAGGATGAGGAACGCGACGATGCCACGCATGTAACCGATTCCGTAGCTTATGTGCAAGGCCGGAAACACGCCAAACAAAGCGGCGGCCACCCGCAAACCGTGCTTCCCAACGGCCCACGCGGCACACGCTCCGATCGCCAACATATAGTTGCCCGCGATGAACGCGAAAACGACCGGTGCCACGAAATTCCAGGGATGGGGCGCCACCGCGCGACTCAGCACGGCGACGAACGCCGTAACCGCGAGCATCAGCACGAACAGCGGCGGCACCAACTGCCGAAGCGTCATCACGCCGCCTACCTTCCGCACGACCAGCGGCTTGAAATAGCCGTATTGGTAGTGCATTTGCCAGACCTGACGGAGGGAATTGCGGGCATAATAATAGCAGACGATCTTCGGCGAGAGCCGGATACGCCCTCCATGTTTGATGAGCCGTAAATTCAACTCGTCATCCTGATTGCGCACCAGTTCTTCATCGAACAGCCCAATCCGGTCGAACACGTCTTTGCGATAGCATCCAAACGGTACCGTATCGACCCAGCGATCTTCGGTCGAGCCGACGCGATAGTGGGAATCGCCCACGCCGAACGGGTGCGACAATCCCACGGCGATGGCCCTGGCGATCGTCGTCGGCCGGCCGGGACGTGTAACAAAGACGCCTCCCACATTGTCGGCGCCACTCTCCTTCAGTAGCCGTACCAGCGACGAGATGTAATCGCGCGGATAATCGGCATGGGCATCCACGCGAACAATAATCTCTCCTCGCGCATTCTTGATACCGGTATTCATGGCCGCAGGCGTAATCTGCTGAGGATTATCCAGCATGCGAATGAACGGGTAGTTCAACGCATACCCTTCAAGGACGGCGCGCGTTCCGTCGTTGCTCATGCCGTCCGCGACCAGAATTTCCAGCCGTTCCTGAGGATAATCGTTCGCCAAGATCGATTCCAGGCAGGGGCCAATCCACTTGCCTTCGTTACGGCAGGGGATTACCACGGAGACCAGCGGTAGGGGATCCGTCATTAGTTAGCGGTTCTCGTCATAAGTGATGGAACAAATTCCTGGCTCAACTCGCGTTTGCCCGTCCCGGAGGGACGATTGAGAGATTGGTGTATTAGTGGATTGCACGTTGCACCAGTTCCATCCACTGCCTTACGATGTTCTCCACGGCCCACCCTTCCAGAACGCGACGTCTGCCACACTCTGCGATGGATTGTCGAAAGCCTGGTTCAGTGATAAGCTTTTGGATGGCGTCGGCTAACGCCACCGCGTCCTGCGGCGGTATCAAAATGCCGGCACCACGCTCCAGAAGTTCGGGCACTCCGCCAACCGTGGTTCCCACTACCGGAATGCCACATGCCATTGGCTCAATCAGCGTTAACGGAATACCCTCATGTAGACTGGGGAGAACGGCAATATCTACCTCTCCACTGTCCCAAAGTTTCAGTAATTCAGCGTGGTCGAGTTGGCCGAGCAGTGTTATGCAATTTTCCAAACCGTGCTGCTCGATCAAGGCAACAATGTTCTGCCGTTCCTCTCCCGCCCCTACTAGAGTTAGTCGGATGGCAATCCCTCGTTCACGAAGGATTCGCATGGCCTCGATGAGAAAGCGTTGCCCTTTGCGTTGGCTCAAGGCTCCAGCACAAACCAGAAACGGAGGGAAAGAAATGGTCTGCTTGAACCGCACGATCGAAGGGCAATCGGCACCCAAGTGAAGGACGACCAAGTTGCCGAGGATTGGCCTCCGGCATTTGGACCGCGCGAGAACCTCGCCATCGCGAGCGATAAAGCGAAAAAACGCCGCATGGTTCATTTTGAGCCACAGCAGATTGTCATCAAGGATATCGATCCGATGAGCGGTGCAACCCCACGGGATATGGGTAAATTCGCTTGCCACCAAGGCCATCGTGGCAGGCGTGTTTGCCCAATGGGCATGGATGAAATCAGCCCCCCAGTGCCTGGCCGTATGCGCAATCCAAAGAGCCTTGGGGTACGCAGCCAGATTTTTGATGAAAGTTGTCACGTTGCGGCTGACAAACAGCCACCACAAAGTTCGCAAAGTCCGCAGGGGATGCCGCAGGACCATCCCCAGGGCAACCGTGAATATCTCCCAGCAGAAGAGCGGCCTCGACAAACTCAGATTCTCCAATCCTTCTGCATCTCGATTCGTGACTTTTCCACCGGGAGATCGCGGGACGATCAGCAATTCGCAGCCTTGCCGCAATGTCTCGCGAATCTCCGGCACGAAGAATGGTTCTCCATCGCCGTATGGCATCGATACCGTGATGTAGAGCACTTTCATGGCAAGAACCTCATACTCCAACTCCAATCTTTATAGAACTGCAATGGATAGACCACAAAACAGACCTCTGTTGTGACCGGTCTCTGACCGATGGTCTCCATTCACCGGAAGACCCTCGCCGAACTCGCGTTGGGAGACCCTCGCCGAACTCTTGAACTCATATGCCCAGGTCACGGCAGTGGCTTCCGAACGACTGCCACGTAGTGCGAGCAGAGCAGTGGTAGCTTGCCCAAAAACTCCACCAACAATAACGACCATGGCGCGACTACCCGGGCCAACGGCGGCAAGAACATCATAGTCCAAAATTGCACCGAGCAACCGTGAAATAGCCGGCGGACTTCTCGTTTGCCGATACCTCGCACATCCGGGTTGCGAGGATTGTTCAGGCGAAAATCAAACCACAAGACGATCCCGTTCGGTTTGAGTACTCGCATCATCTCCTGCGCTAGTCTCCGTTTCATATCGGCGTCAAGTATCGAAGTAAAAACGGTCGACTGGGCGACAATATCAAATGTGTTGTCGTTCCAAGGTAGTTTGTCGCCATTGCCCTCCAAGAGCGTGACTTGCGATGGACAAAGTTGCCTGGCAACCGCAATACGTTCCGGAAGAAGGTCGATTCCAAAGAGGTTCACGGGCTGCGCGCCCCATTGGATAAACTGCCGCAACCCATATCCGAATCCACAGCCGACATCGAGTACCTTTTGTGCCGACAGGTGGTCGATGCCCGATGCTTTCAAGGCTCGAATAACCTGCCGTTCCCGCTCCTGGAGGCCGTAAAGTGCGTCAGCCTGAAATATGCTATAGCGATCAGGCCCACTTGCTCGGTTGCGACGCTGATAAGCGAGGTGGATGCGCTCCACTTCGTCCTGACGAACATCGGGAACCGATTCCTGCGAGTCCGCCTGTTCACTAAGAAGTGGCTTTTCCAAATTACCGTTCCTCACAACTGTTGCCTAGTGTACCCCGGGTTTCACCGCGCGACCCGGGGCTAATCGCTGTGACCTTTTCGGGGTCCATCCCGGCGATCGAGAATACTCGTCGCCTTCATTGCTCCCCGGAACGCGAGATGTCGCTCGCGATGTTTTCGATGGCGAGATATCGGGAGCAAATGGACCTTAATTGCAAAACTTCCGGGTTTCCAGATACTTTCCGAAACGATCCAGGAAGGCGGAAGTAAACGTGTGAGCTCCTTCGGTGTTCATGTGAGTTCCATCGATATACTTGCTGCCGTCCAAGCCAGCGGTGTTGCGCATGTCCAATAGATCAACCTTGTATTTCTCGCCAAGGCCGATCATCTCGGGGCGAAAGTCGTAGGCGATTTGAATGGGCATGGCAAGAAGTACGATTTGAATATTTCTGGAACTGCAAAGAGCAAATATCTGCTCGAGCTTGTCGAAGGTCGGATCACTCTTTCCTCGCGACCTGATCAAGGGCAGCCTATTCGCCCAACTCAACCGAGCTTCACTGTCGTGATAGTCCGGCAGCAATCGCTCGAAAACGAATTGCCGTACGCGCAACCGATTGGCAAACGCCCTGTTGAAAAAACAGTGCAGAAATCCTCCCAGTTGCCCCAACCCTATTTCGTTTCTGATGACCTCGTGCAATTCCGACAAGTTGCAATGGTAGACCATCCTCTCGATTTCGACTCCGGACTGATCCGCAAGGCCATTTTGGGCGAATGGTATGATGAGCAGCCGAGGCGGCTTGTCCATGGGATTGATATAGTGCTTGTAGATGCGCAGCGTCTCGGTCATGAATGCGCCTTGAAAGATCACGAAAGTAAATTGCACCGGTTTACAGAAACCGTCGGGGCCGGCAGCCAGGATCTTCTTCTGATCAAACCCGTGCAGCGTCAGTGAATTGCCCAAGATCACGGCACTACAATCCTGCGTCGCGCAGCCCGCACGCAGCTTCTGATCCAACACGTCGATTTCTTTCAGGTCACGCGAGAATCGCGTGCCCATCAGCGGAAAGAACGCTTCGGCGCAGGCCACCACCAACAGGACCAGGCCCAGGACTTTGAGTTCCGTTCTAAAACTGGAAGTAGATGAATTCATGGGGAACCTCGGCACAGAAGAATAGCATCATCAGCATGCAATAAGAGTAAACCAGGGCTCGAGGCAGCCAATGAACCCGGGTCAGCAGAAGAAGATCGTCTTTGCGATCCAACCACCACTCAAACAACAGAAATGGGCCGCAAAAGAAACATGTCGCGGCCAAGCAATGCCAAGCATACGGCGTCATGGAGCAATTCGTCGCCATCCGAGATAGCAGTCGCCACACCTGAGAAATGCTTTCGGCACGGAACAGCAGCCAACTGAAACAAACCAGATGGAACATCAGCAAGACGGCAAAAAGGTTCCCGATCCGTGAAGGGCGCAGCCATCGGGATCTCTCAAACGGCCGGTAAAAGCACAGAATCAGGCCGTGGAAGGTTCCCCAGGCAATGAATGTCCAACCAGCCCCATGCCAAAGTCCACCCAGGAACATGGTCAGCATCAAATTACGGTAGGTTTTCCATTTGCCGAAGCGGTTGCCGCCCAGAGATACGTAGAGATAGTCGCGGAGCCAGGTGGACAGGCTAATGTGCCAGCGTCGCCAGAAATCGCTAGGCGAAGTGGCCAGATACGGCATTCTGAAATTCGTGGTCAGTTCAATTCCCAACCACTTCGAGATCCCTTGGGCAATCGATGAGTAGCCCGAAAAGTCGCCGTATATCTGAAACGCGAACGCGTAGATGCCTACCAGGATTTCTCCGCCGGTGAGTGTTGAGGCGTCAACCAGGAAGACCGCGTTGGCGATCGTGGCCATGTTGTCGGCAATGACGAGCTTCTTGAACAGGCCGACGACGATGTGGTACAGCCCTTCGACAAAATCGTCTCCCGTGACAGTCCGCGATTTTGCGACCTGGGGCATGAGGCATGTCGCGCGCTGAATCGGCCCGGCCACCATGTGTGGAAAATAGCAAACATAGACACTGTAGGTCAACAGATTGTGCTCGGCCTTGATGACCCCACGGTAGACGTCGATCACGTAACTCATTGAATTGAACGTATAAAATGAGATCCCCACGGGCAAGATGACATTGAGGACCGGCAGCGATGCGCTGATGCCTAGACTACCGAGCACCCCCATCATTTCCTGAACGAAGAAACCGTAGTACTTGAAGAACCCTAGGAAAGCCAAATTGGCTATGACCGATAGGACGAGGGCGGCTTTCTTTCGTTTCTGAGTTGTGGATTTCTCGATCCAAAGCCCCGAGGCATAATCCAAAACGGTTGAGAACATCAGCAGAATCAAGAATCGCCAGTCCCACCAGCCATAAAAGATGTTGCTGGCGATCAGCAACAGCAAGTTCTGTCCACGGTGCGACAGCCGATGGTAGATCACAAGAACAATGCCGAAGAAGACCCAGAATTCGTAGCTATTAAACAACATGATTAAGTCCTAACGTCGGACGACAGACCACTCCAACGCTTTCCTGTTTGTAACCACTGAGTTGGTACTTTTCATGATCTTGCTGAATTCACCGGAACGGGCCTAGGGCCGATCGGGCCGAAGGGTGAGCGTGGGTAACGGCAGCCCTGGAACGACGGCCCCAGCAATCCTTCGCTTCTTCGCGTCGGACGCACTCGGCTGCGGCATCTGACAAAGCACCAACCCGCCTAGGAACCACCACACTTTTAGGTACTCCGCGCTCAACGAAAGTAATGCGGGCAGGAAGGACGCAAACAGACCGAACCAGAAGAACCTGTCCGCCTTGGGCAAGAGCAGAATCCGTCGGATAACGATCGCCCAGAACGAGAAATAGAACACAAAACCAACCAAGCCAGTTTCCACGAGTACGCTAATAAAAGTATTATGGGCGACCATCCTCTTTTGTCCCTGCTTTGCCATGGCATCAAAGTATCCCCCCGCCCCCACTCCCAAGATAGGCGTTTCCGTCCATGCCTTCATTCCATACAGCCAGGCATTGGTCCGCAGCTCGAAGGTATGGCTGCTCGTGCCTTCACCGATTCGGTCGAAGGTGGAACGAGCGACGAGCCTCGGAGCCAAAAACGCAACGAACATCACAGCAACAACGAATCCGAGTCGAACTGCCCAAGTAATCTTACGCAGTCTACCCAGGAGTACGAAGCCGGCGATTCCGCCCGAAAGCACCCCCGCGCGCGACCCACTCAGCAGAACGGCTATGCCGAACGCAACGATAAATCCCCAATAGAACCAATTGGGAAGTTCAAAACCGGTCCTTTCAAGTCGCGTGATCAGATAAAAGGCGAAAAGAATACCCATGCTGCACGTACAGGCAAACAAGTTGGCGTCAGTGGCGAAAGCCGTGAATCTTGCTGATTCCTCGGTATTGAGATCTACGCCCGCATGGAAAAAGCCGAGATACTGATTAATAACCATGACGGCCGTTCCCAGGACGAATGCCCGAATGATCGCCTTCAGCCGTTTCGGGTTGTCGGTTTGTGTACTTATAAGCCAGACGAAGGCCAAAAGCAACACATAGGTATGGACCCTGTGCAGAGCCATTCCGGGGTTGATTGCCCATAGCGTTGAAGCAGCGCACCAGCCGGCAAACAGGGTGAGCCACACCAGGGCGAACGGAAACTTCACTCGACCCGAAACAAGGACAGTTGTTAGTCCCAACAGAAACACAACCAACCCGAGGATCTTGGCAAAGGATGCCAGCCCGGGTATGGTGCTCCTTTCCTCCCAGGGCACAATCAGGATCAAGAGCCACAGAAATACAAAACTGATTTGTCGCATGAACCTCTTCGCGAGCCTAGGTCTTACCCAAGCGTCACTTCCTCGATGAGCCGGCAATACTGGTCCACGGCGTAATCCATGGTATAAGGCTGCAACGCTTCCTCGGGCAGTTCTCGCTGCGGGGCCGAAAGCGTGACCGCAATGGCCTCGGCCAGTGCCGCTGGGTTGCCGACGGGCACCAGAGACCCGTAACGGCCATCCTGCAAAATCTCCTTGGGGCCATACTTGCAGTCGGTTGCGACAACCGGTGTACCGAGTGCCATGGCCTCGATTAAGGCCGTGGGCAAGGCTTCCGAAATTGACGATAATACGACCAATGCTGCCCGTGCCATGTAGACATAAGGGTTGGGACCAAATCCAGGTAAAGCCACACGATCGCCCAGGCCCAGCTCGGCAACCAAGCTTTCTAGTCGCGGCCGTTCGGGGCCTTCGCCCAGGATCATCAATCGTACCTCATGTTTTCGGCTCATCATGCCGAACGCACGCACCAGCCCCTGATAGTCCTTGACGGCAGCCAGCCTTCCCACGGCAAGCACCACGGGAAGGGCACCCGGCGCAAACCAGGGATGGTCCAGCGGTTCGCGGGCGCGGGCCAGCATCTTTTCATCAATAACGGGGTTATAGATGACTCGCATGGAGTCGCGGCGTGCGCCGGTCACCGCAGCCAGGTCGTCGGCTACTCCCTGCGATACGCAGACAATGGCGTCGGCACGGCGATAGCACAACTGGATGCAATACCGCACCAGGGATTCCTTGATTCCCTTTGAATGCTTCGCATGCATTGAACGCGTGGCATGGATGGCGGCCACGACCGGGATCTCGCTTCGGGAAAGCCACTTGGCGAAAATGGCGCCGACATTCGCGTGATCCAATGCCGAGATCACGATTGCGGGCCGCTCCCGGCGCAAGTAGGACGCCAACTGCGGAATCGCCCAAAGGACGCGACTCGCCTTGAGATCGACCACGCGAACCGCCGACTCCAATTGATCCAAAAACTCTCCCTTCGCCTCGACCAGGACCATATCGACCGACCGGCCGCGCGCCACCAACCCATTGGCCAGATGGACCATGACTCGCTCGGCACCGCCCAAGCAAAGGTTCGGAAGAAACATCGCGATCTTGGTCATCCTAAAAACTCTTCACCTGTCTGATGGTACAGGCTTAGTAGAACGGAATTTATTCCGTTGACTTATCTTTTTGGGTAGAACGGAATGAATTCCGTTCTACCAACTCAGCGCACGGGGTTCATATCCATCTCAAACACGGAAACAGACTCCGACGGCATGACATCCCGACGAAACAGGGCTTTTCTTACATGGCCGCTTTTTTCGATTTTGTCTTGTTCCCGCCCGCCTCCGGTAACATACAAGAACCGTTGCCGCGAAGGTGCGTCCTGGAAATACTCCGGATGATTCCAAGGGGCGTATATTTCCCAGGCATCCAGATGGATGATCGTGAAGCGATCCCGCCTCCACACGAAGCGGTCTCCCGGGGTATCGGCAAGGCCGACATGCGCCCGTTCCACGCAGGTATAGCCCAAGTCCTGGAGTGCCTTATGGACCTGAGTGTTAGTACACCATTCGCTGGTATAGACCAACAACGGCGGCCGCTCGGCTTCGTGGGATTGGATGGCCTGCTTCATGGCCTCGAATGCCTCGTTAATCTGCCGCTTTACGTTATGCAAAGCTAGGGGATGAAACAACAATCCGCTACAGAACCGCACATTCTCCGTGTTCGCCACGGACCCCCCAGGACCGATGCCCAAAGCAATCTTCGAGATCGGACTGCTGGAAAGCTGCCACTCGCCCAGGTGAACGAGCGTCGGCTCGGCCACCGGATACCGGGACTTTGATCGGAGCGAAAGATTGATTCCCACAGGGTATTGGACGGCGAAGAGGAGTCCGGCCGCGATTCCGAGGACGATCTGGTTGCGCCTTGCTGCGGTCATAATGCCTTGTACGCCAACCGCAGCGAGGCAAGCGAATAGTGCGGCAAGGAAATACAGCGGACTACCGTAAGTCAAGGTTCGATAAACGGCAACAATGGGGACCACCCCCGCCGCTACCATTGCGAGAACGTCCCAGCGACGCTGACGAAAAAGCCGGAAGATCCCTGTAAAGATTAGCAACACCGTCAGCAAGGGAAAGTAGGCCAGGCACGCGGTAAAGCCCTCGTGAGAGGCCAATCGCATGAAAAGACTTTCTCCTAACGGCGGCCGAACCGTGAGGTCGATCGTTTGATGTGCTCGCTGAAGGACCGCGACGACGTCGAAGCGTATGGCATACAGGCCAATGCCCACCACCACCACGGCCGCGATATTGAAAATACCAAGTCGGACCGCAGTTGCCCGCACATTCCGCGTAGACAGCAGCACCACACTCGTCAGCCCTAGCAACACGGCGTCGACTCGAAAGAGTACCGCCAACCCTGCAGCGACTCCCGCCAGTACTAGGCCCAATGTCGAAATCTGGTCGCGCCTCGTCAATAGGCACAGGGAGGCTGTCCCCAGGCAACCCGCGATTACTGTGCCATTGGGATAACACCCCCAAGTGACCGCGTCGGGAAACAGGATCAGGACTCCCAAACCACACAAGGGCACAGGCAGACGGCTGTAGTGGGCCGCAAACCAAGCTACGAGCAACACATTGGCGACACCCGCCGCCAGGGCGATTGCACTGAACATCAGGTAGGTATCGGCACCCGAAAGCCAACGGAGGAAGATTAGGGACAGGAAGACGCCCGGCCGGGTATCACGGCCGTATTCGATCTTCGGACCGTCCCAACTTTGCTCCAGGATCTGCCGCGCTCCACTCGCCATCCCGGTTCCGTCTCCTTTGAAGGGCCCCATTGGAAACGCACCCATTCCGAAGTAGTAAACGAGGCCAAGGAGAAAAGCCAGCCAATAGAGCTTTCCGTAGCGGGGCCGAACGGCACCGCTATTGAAAGGTATGGGGGGATTGCTGGGGTAGGTGGTTTTGTCGGTCATGGTAATCTTAATTCTATCGTGCAGGCCAGGGACTCGCAATCCTAGCCCCTTCCCCTGGCCTAGCCCCTTCCCCCTCTGCGATTCTCTTCCCTCTCCCTGCCTTCCATCTTTCTGCTCTCGATCTTTCTGTCAGGAGCTTGAATTCCCTCGCCGTTGTTGCACCAAGTCTTCGATGTACCTGGCCCAGAATACCGGATTTCGGCGCTTCGCTTCTTCAACCGCCCCCATAACGAGACTCTCCCGGCGGCTCCGGTCACCCGCCAAATCTTGGATCGCTTGGGCCAATACTTGGGGATTGTCGTCATCGACAACACAACCCCAACCATGGCTCTTAGCACTGCGACTGTGGTGGCAGGTTGCAGGACTGTAGACAAGGATTGGAACGCCCGACGTAAGATAATCGAGCGTTTTCGTGGCAAAGACCGTCCTGACTTCTTCCGGGGAACAATTTTTGAATGAAAGCGGCAAAAAGAGAATATCAGCTTCTCGCATCAGTTTCCTTGCGGCAGCGACACTCATCCAATCCCAGTCAATCCGTGGATGACAGAGCCGTTCGGCTTGCCGCGTCTCGACACTGGCGTTCGCCAGCATCATGACACGGTAGTTCTCGGGAAGAAAATCCAGGCAAGCCACCAAGCCTCTCAGGGCATCCACGTTCATGGCTGAACTGAAGTTGCCCGTATAGAGGATTTGAATTACTTCGTCACTGGATTTTGTCCTCACCGACGGATTCCTCGGAATATCGACATCGGGCGGAACACAGTGGGGAATGATCTCGTAATTCCCTCCATACTTGTCCTTGTAGTAATCGCGCTGAGTGTCCGTCATACAAAAGATCTTGTCGGCCTCGCGGAAGATCACCGGCTCCCACTTCTGCGCAAGCTTTTGCAGAAAGCTACCTTGTCGCGTGTTCTCCAACCACAGATCGTGCATGTGGCCCAAGAATGGTATTCCCAACCTGCGGCAAGCCAGAAACGAGGCAACGAAAAAGATACCGTCGGGCGTACAGGCAGAGAAGACTGCCGTCGACCGAAGACGCTTGAGTTTCCGGTACACAAACCACTTGGCGATCCAGTAATAAAAGTTTTGCAGACGATGTTGCATTAACCGCTGTAGTATGGACGGCCAAAATCTCAAAACGTGCGTCGGACAAATCGGTGGATAGTCCGGATCGATCTTGACCCCATGCTCCCACCCGGCGATCGCATCCAGCTTCCCGCGGTAGGGCTGAAAGAGATTACGCATCAGTACTGCGCTTCCCACGACCAGTGGCGGCATGGTCCGGCAGACGACAACCAATCTTTGCTCTTTTGCGATCATTTACTTCAATAACCCCAATGCCTTGAGTTCAACGTACGAGTCTCCCATGGCTTTCACTGCGCCGCCAAGGGCACGGCCACCATCAGCGACAACCGCCTGGTGAGTGAACCATCGGAGAACGGCCGGTTGGGATCTGTAATGACGTCGGGCATTTTCAAGGTCTCCCCGGTTGTGGCGTGTGGTTGCAAATGATATCTTCGGTCCGGCGAGAGTCTATGTTCGGTGGAGTCAATGGATCACATCGGTCTTGCCGGCGCAGGATCTGTCTTTCGGTGTACTGCGGCTTGCGGTTGACGTTCAAATGCAGCCGGCCGAGGTATTCTCCCATGATTCCCAGCGATAGGAGTTGACAACCGCCCAACATCAAGATGGCCACGATCGTCGAGGCATAACCGGGCACCTCGATTCGCCCCAGGAGAAAGAAAACGAGATAATAGAACCCGACCAACGCACCGCTCGTTGCACAGCATAAACCCAACGCCGATACCACCTGAAGCGGAAGTAATGAAAAATTGGTAAAAAGGTTCAGCGCCAGCGTAAGAAGCTTCCATACAGAATAGCCGGACCGACCTTGCTGCCTCGGCTCGTGGTCCACTAGCACACTGCCAATGCGATGTGTATTCCACGCCAACAGACCGTCCACAAACGTAAAATTCAGATTGTAAGAAAGAATTGCGTCAAGTGTTTCTTTCCGAATAATGCGAAACGATGTTACGGTAACGTCCGATCGGAAAACAAGCCGATAAAACGCATTGACGGTCCGCGAGCCAAGGTTGCGCCCCAGGTGGTGTTTCTTCTCGGCATACTGGCCGTAAACCATATCCCAGTTACCCTCCCGAATGGCTTGAAGCAGTTTGGGGATTTCCGTCGGCGGGTTCTGGAGGTCGTCGTCCATCGTCACCACGAAACGTCCACGAGCATGTCGGAATCCGCACATCAGGGCGTTATGCTGTCCAAAATTACGCATTAACTGAATTGCGATGATTGACTCGGAATGTTCCGCCTGCAATTCGCTGAGCACTTGCCAAGAGTCATCCGGACTGCCGTCTTCGACGAAAACAATTTCATGCCGTGGCGCAATCGATTTCAGCACGGGTAGCAGGCAATCGACCAACTGCCGCAGCGTCGCCGCCGAGCGGTAAACCGGAATGACAACCGAAAGTTCGATGGAGGTATCGTCGTCCACTACAAACTCAACCGTTGTTGCGGCCAGAAATGGAAAATATTCTTGCGGTCGCGCATTCGGTATCCACATCGTTCATAAAATGCGCAGGCCTCGCGATTATCGCCCTGGGTGACGACACTGACACGCTCTATCGCCCGCGCGGCGATCCAGCGGTGACCGACATTCATCAACTGCTTTGCAATTCCGATGCGCCGGCGCGATCCGTCCACACTAAGCAGACCTATTTGGCATTCTTGCCCGACAATGGCAATGGTAAGCAACCCGACAATTGTGCCGTCGGGCATAACCGCGGTCAAAACGGTATCGGCAATTTCCCGCCGAGTGCTTCGATCGATCCATGTTTCATAAAGATCTTGAAAAATATGTGACGGAATCCGTGGATCGACCCGGAACCGCGAATAAACGCCAGAATCGAGCGACAAGGATTTGAGTACCAAGGACGCTGGTTCTCGGGGATATTCTTCGATGCGGAACTGCGACGATACCAGACTATCCGGTTCGCAAAGACTTGCCAAACTCACTGCATAGGTCACTTTTCGATCAACCAACTGGCCGCGGAACCGTTCGAGCAATGCTCCATTGGGGATGCGATCATCCGAAGTCATCCAATAAACGAGATCAAAACCGGCAACCTGTGCTTGTCGAAGATAATCCGACAGGGCGGCATCGTCCACTTCAGGAAAGATAATTCGTCCCACCTCGATTCCAAAATGGTCCGAGTCCCAGGCCAACCTGACAATGTTTTGATCGTTGTTGCCTTCCAAGCGTCAGCTTTCTCGTATACCCTCAAGAAACATTCGGATACCAGCCACAACGCGTGACTGTTCTTCTTCGGTAATGTCGTAATAAAGTGGCAATCGTAATAGACGACCGCTGATGTCATTCGTAACCGGCAAGTCATTCTCGGTATAGCCGAACTTCTGGCCCATCGGCGAACTGTGCAACGGAATATAATGAAACACCGCGTGGATGTTTTGGCTCTTGAGATGACTGAGCAACTCATCGCGCGTGTGCCGGTCACGGAGCAAAATATAGAACATGTGGTAATTGCTGCGGCAATCTTCCGGAATCCGCGGCAACTTGAGCAACTCTTCCACCTCCAACGCCTTCAATGCGCGGCGATAGAATTCGTAACTGGCTCGACGCCGAGCGGCAATTTCTTCCAACAATTCAAGCTGGGCGTACAAAAACGCACAAGAAATCTCGCTGGGAACGTACGAAGAGCCGATGTCCACCCAGGTGTATTTATCGACCAAGCCGCGGAAGAACTGTTTGCGGTTGGTGCCTTTGTCGCGGATGATTTCGGCCCGCTCGACAAACTGGGGATCGTTGATGCACAATGCGCCGCCTTCGCCGCATATATAATTCTTCGTTTCGTGGAAACTGTACGCGCCCATGTGGCCGATCGAACCGAGCGCCTTGTCCTCATAAAACGCATTGACGCCCTGGGCCGCGTCTTCGACGACGAAAAGCCCATGCCGTTGGGCAATGGCCATGATCCGGCTCATGCGGCAGGCCACGCCGGCATAATGGACCGGAAAAATCGCCTTGGTGCGCGGCGTAATGGCTCGTTCGATCAAGGTGTCATCGATGTTCATCGTGTCGGACCGAATATCGACAAAAATAGGCTTGGCACCGAGTCGCACAAAAGCGTTGACCGTCGAAACGAACGTGTAGGACGGGAGAATGACCTCATCGCCCGGCTTCAGATCGCAAAGAATCGCAGCCATTTCCAGAGATGCGGTACAGGACGGCGTCATCAGCACCGAATGGATGCCAAATCGCTCCTCGAACAGTTTGGAACATGCTTTGGTAAAGTAACCGTCGGCGGCGATGTTGCCCAAGGCCACGGCCTGGGCAATATAGTAGAGCTCTTTGCCTGCAACGAACGGTTTATTAAACGGTATTTTTGGTTGCATGTTCATGTGACGATTAAAAGCAATTCAGGGAAATGCCGATTACTTTGCGATCATTTACTTCAACAACCCCAATGCCTTGAGTTCGGCGTACGAGTCTCCCATGGCTTTCACATCCGTTTGCGACAAGACCCAACGGAGTACCGTCCCGATTCCGGATTGAAATTCATAGTGCGGAACCCAACCCAGCTTTTCTTTGATCAGCGAGACATCCGCGAAGCAATGCCGGATATCGCCATCGCGATACTTGCCGGCAATCTCGGGGCGGCAAGGTTTACCCATGGCCGCGGCAAGCAACTTGGCGATCTCGTTGACGCTAACACTCTGACCACTGCCGAGATTGAGGGACAAACCGTCCGCTCCATCATTCTCCAAGGCCAAGACGTAAGCCCTCGCCACGTCTTCGACATGGACGAAGTCCCGCCGCTGCTCACCGTCTTCAAAAACGATGAGAGACCGATTTTGCATCAGGCAGCTACAAAAAATCGCCACTACGCCCGTGTAGGGGTTGCTCAATGCCTGCCGCGCCCCGTAAACATTGAACATCCGCAACGCCACGGAAGGTATTCCGTAGGCCCGGCCAAATGCCAGGCACATTTCCTCTTGATCCCGCTTGTTCACGGCGTAGATCGAATCGGGCTTGAGCGGTTTGGTTTCCGGAGTGGGAATCGGGGTGAGCGGCCGCCCAAGTGCGTCGTTTGGCTCCCAGCGTCCCTCTTTCAATTGGGAAATGCTCCGCGATGCCGGACAAACAATTTGACCTTCCGCATCCCGATAGGCACCTTCGCCGTAGATCGACATGGAAGAAGCCACAATCAGCTTCTTGATCTGTTGGCGGAGCGGGATCATTTCTTCGAGCAGGATTGCCGTCCCGATCACGCTGACGGAGCAGTAGTGCTCGATCTTGTACATGGATTGGCCGACGCCAACCGCGGCCGCGAGATGGATCACGGCATCCGACCTGGCGAGAAGGCTGCGTAAGAGCTCTCGGTCTCGGACATCGCCAATGTGGTTCTCCGTGCCGTCGGGCATGTAGGCAGGCCAATGGGCATCGGGGCCGTGGATCTGCGGATCAAGGTTGTCCAGCACAATCACTTCATGACCCTGCCGCAATAAAGCCTCACAAACATACGAGCCAATAAATCCGGCACCGCCGGTTACTAGAATTTTCATAAGCGAGATTCTCCTTGAACGCAAGTTAACATATTCAGCTCCTCAGCCAACGCCTCTTGATCGCCCTAAAACACACGCTCGCAAAGTGTCATCCCGCCACATTCCACGATTTGGTTAATCGTTTCAGCGATTCGCCTCGCAGAATCCTCACCGAAGGATGCACAGAAATCCTCAACAAACCGTTCCGTGGCGGCAAAATGGCAACGGCGAAATTCTTCATCAAAGAGCAGACTTCGCAGCGATGCAGCTAGCTCCTCGGCACTGGCAACCCGTGGGCAGCCGGCCTGTTCGATAAGATCCTTTCCATGACCCAAAGTGGCATCCGGAATTTCGACTACGATGACCAAACGCCGCTTGACCAATGCATCCCCCCCCATGCCACTGCTTTGTACAACCACAACATCGGTGGCCGCGAGCGACTCATCTAGCGACATCTGTGAATTGTCCAAAAATTTGACTTGGGGATACTTCCTGGCGATATCGGCATAGAATTCAAGCTTTTCGGACGGATGCAGGCGGACAATACCCGAAACGCCATCAAGTTGAGACACCGCATCACAGAACCATGCTGCCAGAAGCCTCCGCTGCACCGGCGGAACGGGCGAAGTGCCCAACATGGCCACGCGGTGCGACGGATCAATGTTTAATCGGCTGCGTACATTCTCGGGTTCGACGGGCAATTCGCGAGACAGACGGGGACATCCGCCAATCGCTAACTTAGCCGGATTCTGGCCAGTCTCGGTCATGATCCGCCGAGGTAGTTCGCCCCAGCAAAACATCCGGTCAGCGATTACAGGCACATATCCCACGGCATCCTGATTCATGACTCCATGCTGGAGCGAAAAGGTAGGGATTCCAAGAGACTTTGCCGCCAATACAAGGCACGAAGGGAAACAGGCGCGGTCGTAATCGGTTACGACGGCCGCAGGGCGGCAGCGTTCAAGAAACGCCAAAGATCCGACAGCTAACTGGCTATTCACGAGAATACTCAGACTCAGACGCTCCATCGCGCCGCGCGGCAAGCCAAACGATTTGCACAACGATTGAACGCGAGAACGCCACTGCGGCCAACAGCGACGGAAGGCCGAATGCCAACGACCATGGTCATGCGAGACCACATCCATCCAGTCGACCGCATCCGCTCCGGCGGGCAACCGTTGCGGGGTGTTCGGATCCTTGTAAAGCACCGTGCAACGCACTGGGGACAGCGATTGAAGCACGGGCAAGATCAGGTCGTCGAACCGCGTCTTCGATGACCTGGATAGCACCAGAATCTGTCCAGGCTTCACTTGCGTGGCCTTTTCGGGCCGGCGGGGTGCAAGGAAGTATCTCCGCAACCATCGAAGTCGATCCAGGCCACGCTGAGCAATGCCCCACCGTCCGCCACCATTAATGAACTCGATAACCAGCAAGTCGGTCAACGTCGATCCAATTGAGATGCCTTCAATTTCCGGTTGGGCAAGCTCAGCATCAAAGGCGCGCACGAGGTTTTCCAAGGGACGGGCCTGCTCAGAACCTGTCCAAGAACAACTCCCCTCTCTTGTACGCGGGAGAGGGGCAGGGGGTGAGGGAAGTTGCGAGGAAATCACTTAGTTGTTTCTGGATAAGTAATTAAGGACACAGACATCAAGCAACGATCCTGGTTCAAGCCTTACCGTGCTGGAAATAGACAGGAAGGAGAAGCACGTACCCAGCAACGGTAAAAACCACGCGACCGACCAACATGGCCTGCGGAAATGCCACGAGGTCGGCACCGCCGCGCACGAGCCACAACAGACTTCCAACGTAAGCTCCGATGCCAAGGACAATGGCCACAATATAAAGGTCTTGTCGCCGTAGGACGTTATAAACATTCATGACGGGGCAAAAGGATAGCACGAAAGGAACCAGCAAAGCCCAACGGATTGCGGGAACCGCATCGACATAGTCGGGCAAAATAAACCGAATTACCGGTTCAACCGCGAACCATCCAACGACGATCACCGAAATGATGCCGATCACGGAAAAGAGGGTCGGCTTGATCGACATGCGAATCAGATCGCCCAATCGACCGGTGCGGCCGTAGTGTTCCGCCATTCGCGGATAAAGCACCTGGCTGACCGCGATCGGCAAGAGTTCCAAAGCTCCGGCCGCCACAAGCACCATGGCGTATAAACCCAAACCTTGCTCGCCCAGGTAAACAAATACGAGCGTGGAGTTGAGCACCGTCCACCACGCATAGATTTGGCCGACGATGAAGATCGGCGCGCCGATCACGAGCAAATGCATCAGATGGCGCCCGTTCCAACGCGGCCCGACTCGAAGCGGACGCCAGTAGTAGAGAAAGCACACGCCCACGGAAGCACTCAACAATGCCCGCAGGCATAGCCCGTAGAAATTCAATAATGCGACGAGCGCGACCAAAGCCAGCGCGACCGTGTTTTCGATGACGCCCGACATGGCCAGCCTCGCGAAATCGTGGCCCGTGCGATACGTCATCTGAAGATAATAGGTATTGTAGAAAAGCAGTATGGCGAGAATGGCATTGGTAAACCAGCCGGCCGCCAATTCCCACTCGCCATGGGCCAATTGCCAACATCCGACGCCCACGAGCGCAATGCCGACGATCCCACCAACGGCCAGTGCCCAGGCCTGCGCGGCGGCGGCCAGTTCGTTGACCCGTTGCCGGTTGCCTTTTCCGATAAAGTAAGGGAGTTCCCGGTTGATGCCGTTGAGGATGCCGATTTGCAGAAAAGGGGCGTAGCCCATCACCAAACCGATGCTGTTGAACTTTCCCAGTACGGCCGGCAAGACGCACCTTGCCTGAAGGATACCGCCGACCATGCGGAGCATCATGGAAATGACGTTCCCACCGGCCAGCGAGCTGACGAGGAAAAGCATCGTCGGCTTTTTTGTTTCAACAGCCACCGGCGCAGGAACGGACGACGATTCCAAAACGACGTCGAGTTCGGGAATTAGCATAGCTTCCGCGTTGGCGTCGATTTCGAAAATTAGTTTGCTGTCCCTTAACATAGCTTCGTGGCTACTACAACGTATTGCGCCCCTAACGGAAACCAACGAAGAAATCGTTCGCATGGCCGGAGCAAAACCATCCTAGGAGGGAAGAACATGAGGTATTCCGTATGGGTCGCAACACCGGAAACAGCTTTCAATCCCCGCACGACCTCGCAGGGGCGTAACAGAACGGCATTCTGGTCAATGGGCGTATGATGAACGACCCACTGGGTTAGGGGATTGAAAGGATTGTGCTCAAAGACGATAAGCCGGCCCCCAATTTTCAGCAGCCGCAGAGCGTCGGCGTAGACTATGTTCCGCTCCGCGACTTCCACATGGTGCATCACCGAGCTTAGGACGACTAGGTCAAATGCTTGATCCGCATAAGGCGCACGGCCGTTTTCGATAGGCTCGAACCTCAATGGCTCGTCCTGCGGCCACCGCTCGCATGCCTCCTTGATCATTCCCCGCGATACATCACATCCGGCAAGCTCCGCGGCGAATCCCATCCGTCGAAGAACGCGGAGTAGCGTGCCAACCCCGCATCCGTAATCCATCAGCCGTGGAACTTCCACGTCGTTTGGCAATGGCCAGCGTGCCAGATACTGAAGCATCCAAGCCACCTTGACTTCGATGAATGACTCGGCATCGGGGCCAAGGCAACATTTCAAACCAATGTCCATGCCAGCACCATAATCGGTTGCGTAGGCATCGAACTCCTGGTCGCGTGACGTCTCTTGTGATTCCTTCAAACTTACAATCCTTCCAAGGAGTTTGTCTCTCCCAACGACTTCGGGACACTCGCCATGGATGTCGTTTCCTGGACAAAGTACAGCGGTCGTTGCTTGACTTGCTCATAGATGCGTCCCACGTATTCGCCCAGGATGCCGATCGAGATCAGATTGCTGGCACCAAGGGCCACAACGGACAGGATCAGGCTGGACCAACCGGGAACCAAGGGAACGTCCCAAAAGAGGTGACGAATAGTTGAAAACCCCAAGTAACCGACCGCGACGAAGAATAACAGCACGGCGGCTATGAACGAAAGCTTCAACGGAACAGTAGAAAAAGAGACGATCGCGTCGGAAGCGAACCGCAACATCTTGCGGAGCGGATACTTCGTCGTGCCCGCTTTTCGCACCCTTCTGCGATAGTAAATATCGGTCGTGCGAAACCCCACCAGTCCTACCATGCCACGGATGAAGCGGTGGTACTCCCGCATCTGACCCAGCGCATCGAGAGCCCGGCGACTCATGAGACGAAAATCTCCAGTGTTGGCAGTGACGTGATTCGCGCCCAGTGCGCGAATTAAGCGATAGAAAGCCGCCGCCGTCCATAGTTTGAACCGCGTTTCGCCATCGCGCTGGATGCGAATTGCCTGAACCAGATCATACCCCTCTTTCCATTTCTGCACCATTTCCACGACGGCCTCTGGGGGATCTTGAAGATCGGCGTCCATACAGACTATGGCATCCCCCATGGAAAGATCGTACCCACAGGTCAATGCTACCTGGTGCCCAAAATTCCTAGACAAGGTGATTCCCCGAACCCGGACGTCGCGCCCGCCAAACTCCTTAATCAGACCCCAGGTAGAATCCCGACTCCCGTCGTCGACAAGTACGATCTCGACGTCGAACTCCTCCTGCAACCGGTCGGCAAGCGAAGCAAGTTCTCGCTCAAGGTATGGAAACACTTCGCTCTCATTGTAACAGGGAACAACCAGCGATATCAACCGTTTTGAAACCATTAAGTTATACCAAGGTAAAAATTACAAGGCGATGTTCGTACTCACGAGCACCCTGAAAGAGATTAGCCTTTGCGTGCTTCGTACTCGACGAAATGAAACACAATAATAGGGCCTAATCGGCATTTATTCAGGCAAGGTCACAACGCGATAAAGGCCCGTAGGAGGGTCGTATCCCACGATAGCAAAATCGCTGTCGTCGGTGAGCGTGATTTGCAACTCGCTACCAATGCTCCAGTGCTCGGTTCCCAAAACGCCTCTCCGCGGTTGCGGAGCCACCGGAAACTCATACGTGATGTTGCTGTTTCGCACCACAGATTTCTCGCCAACCGACGGGAATAGTTCCTTCCGTTGCGCAGCCACCAGAAGTAAATTGTATGGAGACTGGACTCTCGTCGTTATTCGATACCGATCAGGTCCGATCTTGACCATATTGACAGAAAGCGAATTGTGAGGGAACCCACCATCGAGGTTATTTAACAGGACTACCTCCGCTTTTGTGCCGGCAAAGGGGCCTGCCTGAACGCGCGCATTGCGGATGGGAATATCGTTGAGAACGTATACTCTCTTGTGTTTGTTTCCTGCCTCGAAAAGTGCGCTCAGGAGAGATTGCGTGACAGCTCGAGATTCCGTGCGAGCTTCGGTTGCAGCCCTGCTATGTTCCGTGAAGACAAAACTTAGTCCGGGCACAACGAGCAGCAATTGAAAACAAACGACCAGCATAGCGGAAGCGACAGCACGTGTCCGCACCGCGCGCTGCAATAGGAGGCACGTAATAGGAATCCCAACTACAAATACGAACAGACCGTTCTGCACCGGCAGGCCTAGTGTGATCAGTTGTGCAAAGGCGAGGATCAGCCACGGTCCCAGCCAAAGCAGCCAGTCGTTCTCATTCCTCCAGGATGAATCGCGTACGAACTTCACTAGGGCACGGAGAACCAGTGACACGGTAATCAGACTCATAAACAGGCCAAAGATCGGTAAGAGGGAGATCATGTCCCATTGCCGCCATAAGACTCCGCGAATCGTGGAACTCGGATCGGTGGGGCCACTCAACCCCAAGGGCCAGAGCAAGGGGAAGGTTGCCCAGGAAACAATGATCCCCATCAAAGACAGATCCTGAGTGACGTAGGCTTGACCAAAGCCGTGGAATACAGCAAACCGGGCCAGTAACCAAGCTCCTATTGGAATTGCGGCCAGGGCTGCGGCCACCACCCAATGCGCGGCATGGAAACGCCCCGCCTCGCGGTGCCGGAGGAGCAACCACATCAGTCCGGCGGCCATGGGCGCAAAGAGCGTCGATTCTTTGGTGAACAGAGCCACGACCAAAAGTACCAGGCCGCACACCATGCGTTTTTGCAAAATGGACACTAAAGCAAATACTGCAATCAATGCGCTAAGCGTATGAACGATGTCCATGGGGATACCGTACGAAGTAATGCTCGCCGGATTCAGCAGGAGTAAACTCGATGCGAGCAGGGCAGCCCATCGCTCGCAGCCCAGTAACTGACGGGCGATATAGTAGCTTAGTGCTGCCGCCGCCGCCATCACCGCGAAGTTAAGATAAAGATAATTTCCCCATTTCTCGCCCCAAATCGCGAAGTTAAGCCAAAAACACCCGTTGACAACAGGACGAACAAAATCAGTGACTGTGCCGATATACTCGGCGTAAGGGCGAGAGTACCCTCGCCAGCCACACGTAAACCACTTCACAAAATCCACATGCATTGCGTAAGGAGTCGATTCCGTAATTAGAATTACGTTATCCGCCATCGGGAAAAAGTCCCTGACCGCTCCGTGGAAGCAGATCGAAATGGCCACAAAGGAACAGAGGAAGACGGTTATACACTCCGTCTTGATTGGTGCCACATTAGAAATTGTTGTTGAAGACATCAAAAGTCAGTGCTCCCTTCTTAGAATTGCCAAACTATCTTCTGTGGAACCAGCCCGCACCACCACCTGCGATGAGCCAAACATTGCGCACGGGCCACTTCCTTACGGTGCCGCATATAGAGCTTCCAGTAGGGGGGTTCGGCGGTCTTCTCAAAATGCTCACGCACATACGATCCACAAACTTTCTCCCCTAATTGCAAAGCGGGCAAGATGATTGGCCTCTTCGGGACCATGACGTGTGTTGCGTTTTCCAAAACAATATTCGCCGACACACGATTTTCATCGGGAATTAGTTTGCTGTCAATTAACATCTTGTTGTGGCCGGTCGCCGCCTTGTTGTGGCCGGTCTCTGATCGAGCCACGCCGCCAACCGAAGGTCTCCAATTTACCGGGAGACCTTCGATCGTCCGTTTCGGCGGGATCAGGAGACCCGCGCCGAACTCTGGTTTTCAGGGCCATTCATGGCCCTTTCCGCCGTAGGCGGTATTAGGCCCGTGCTTTAGAGGCTGTCCGGCTTTTAAGTTGTTATTTTTAGGGCAGTTACGTAGCATGCAAGTGTTGCCTCAAAGGAATAACTGGCGGTTGGTATTGGCACCGCCTAAAAAACAGCCAGGATTCGCGGGTCACACCGTCTTTCAAATTACCCAAAATACCAACAAAGCCGGACAGCCTCTTTAGCACGGGTTAACTGCGAGACACCCGTTGCCTCCTCCGATCCGCCCACCCAACGCCGCCAAAGGCGGCGTTGGGGTGGGCGGATCGGAATCACCAGGGACTAACGGCTCCCGGACCCGTCCTCAAGGACGGGCCTATTACCGCTGCGCGGCGAAGGGGCATAAATGCCCCTGTCCCAGGCAGAATCTTTCTGGTGTTCATTAATCACACGCCGCCGATTACAGATCCCCCATTTACCGGGAGACCTGCGGTCGTTCGATAAACTACTTATCTGTCCCGTTCGGCTGGGACCGGCGTTTGAAAAGTTGAACATCGGGAATGGGATCGAACTGAGGTATCTTTGCGGTTGCCGGTTCATACTCTGTCTTCAGTTTGGCTTCCAGTTCCGGAAGATGGTCCAGGGGGAGCCAATCCGAGTAATAAATGTAGTTTCCATGGTAAGCTAACGCTTCTGCCACCATTTCGCGGAACTGTAAGCTATCTTGAAGCCGTTTGCTGTTGTGGGCACGCTGCAACAGCGTGGGACCATAGTATCGCGAGCTGCTCTTCGCGCGAATGACATAGTTCGCGTCGCCCGGCGCCAAAAACAACATTTCCTGTTCCTCGCTCAAGTGGAACCGGCGATCCATCTCTTGCAAGGTAGCATTTTGGTGCCAGGCAGCCTTGGCCCACAACCAGAGATAGGCCCCCTCCTCGACGGGCACGATGGAGAAGAATATCCATCCGAAAAAGGTCGCGCCCGCCATCGCCAGCCAAAGACGACTGCGCTGCCCGGCATCGGAGATCGTTCGGATTGCCCAGAGTGCAATCAGGAACGCGGCGGGAAAAAAGAGTAGATAGTGATAGCGGAGATGGAGCGACTGAATAAAGACGGGAGGCACAACAATGGATATCGCGCCCAGGCTTAGCAGCCATTCCTTCCATTGCTTCCGTTCCGCCCCGCGCCAGAGGAGCCAAAGCAAACAGACAACGGTCACAAGGTAGAAGGGAATATTGGCCATGGACCAAGCACCACTGCGGAGAAAGTACATCACGCCGCGCAAATCGAAACCTGATCCAGACTGATTCATGGCCGCGTCGCGTGCGATAGCGATCTCTTGCGGAATAACAAAAATATAGAAGAGGGCCGTCGCGACCGTGAAACCGATCCAACTCGCACCGACCCGTAGGATACGCCCGCGCTCACGGGTAGCCAGCACCATCAGGAAGGGGAAGATTGCGGGCCAGATCGTCACCACCTTACAGGAAAGCATCAGGGGGAGAAAGAGACCCGAGAGGCAATTGAGCTTCCGATTGTCCGAGAGTGAGAAGGCCGTGAGGCCGACTGCGAACAGCACCGCAAGCTCTTCGGCCTGCTGGTGAACATGATGCGAGGTGGCCAACACGCCGACGAGAAAGACGAGCATCGCTTCCAGCCAGTGAATTCCGAAAGCCGCGATTCGTTGCCGAAGCAGTCGAAAAAAGTAAACACAAAGAAGCAGGTAACCACTGTAGTACATGAGGCGAGTCACCAGTTCAAACGCGAACGGTGAGTGGTTATCGACCACGAGGCTTGCGGTCCTGTAGAGTCCGTAGTGGAGGCACTTGAAGCCGATGCCTCGCATGAGAAAGGGCTTGAAAAGGTTCTCAGGGAACAAGCCAAAATGGTCGACCAAGAAAGCGTAAGCATAAGTACTGCGCATGTCGCCGAACATGGGAGTTGCCAACTGCACCGACAACGGCACGGCCACCATGATTGCCAACAGCCATAACCTACGCAAGGAAACGGGCGGGGCGGACGGCGACGTGGGATGATTGAGGACTGGAGGCATGTTCAATCCCTACTGGTTCGCTGGGCAAATCACCGCTCGATAATCTCCCGAACAATGTATCGCGGCAATCCCCTGGAAAAGAGGAAACTTCGGATCGCAAACTCTCCGAGGACCGACAGGGTCGCCAGCGTCACGAGCAAGCCAACGACAATCGCATTAAGCAGCATCCCGGTCGTAACCTGCGACAGAATCTCAAAGGGGGCCACAAATCCGCCGATAATGCGGAGGATGAACAACATCGACAACACTAGGCAGATGACGGCCAAGTATTGAAAGGGCCGTTCGGATAGGATTACAAGGTTGTCCGTGTTATACCTCCACAACTTTGCAAACGTAAAACCGGACTTGCCGTGGGGCCTCGGAAAGTGGCTGACGGGGACCTCACAACAGCGTTGCGCCTTGCTGATCAGATCAATGTTGCTGAAAATGCGGTTGGGTCCCAACTCGAACGCGCGGACCAATCGCGCGTTGTAGATCTTGAACGTGCAGCCAAAATCGCGGAACGTGCTATCGGAAGCCTTGCGCATGATGGTGTTTGCCAGTCGCGATGGTATTGTCCGCAACAAGGAATCCTGCCGGTTCTTGCGATAACCGGTCACGACATCGTATCCCTTGTCGTACTCGGACACCAACCTTGGTAACTCCTCCGGGGTCAGTTGCAGGTCACTGTCCATCAGGACGATGGCGCGGCCGCGAGCGTGGCAAATGCCTGCGGTGATCGCCGCTTGTTGTCCCGCATTTTTGAAGAGGTCCAAGGCGACGTGAACGTGGCTATCCTGCTGGAAAATGCTCCTGATCTTGGCGAACGTTCCGTCTGTGCTCCCGTCGTTGACGAGAATGATTTCATAGGAGCGTCCCAAGGACTCCAATGCAGCATGAAGTTGCGCGTGAAAACGCTCGATCGTTGCCTCTTCGTAATAACACGTGGTGATTACCGAAAAATCCGGTTGCTCGGCTTGCCCAGTGTCGTTAACTACATGTTTTTGGATCATTGCTTTCTCCCAACCTTAACACAATCGTCCGTCGCCGCTTGGTCCACGGGTGCCTTCGGCTCCCCGGACGGCAGGAGATCGCCGTCATCGCGCTCCCGGAGCAGGCTTTCCAGCATGTCCAGTGCGAACGTCGGGATCCCAAGACTGTCATGTACTTCTTTGCGCTCGGCGAACGAATCGTCAATGAAAATCGCTTTCGGCTTGGTGATGTACCGTGATTTCGGAATAGACTTAGGCGCGCAAAGAACCGTATCCAAGAGGGACCGGAGTCGGAAGTTTTCCAATCGGCTCTCCACATCCTCGACACACCTTGTTAATAAATGAATGCCGATACGGCGGTTCCTACACTGGTACAGAAAGGCAACGGCGGTGACGTTAACCTGTCCGTTCAGAATCAGCGTGTCATCGAGGTCGATATAAACGTGATCGAAAGAAAGATCCATCGCGAAGCGTTGGTCAAGGGCGCGGTCCATACGAATCGGATACTCACTCTGAAAAACATCCACATCCATATCCGCGGCATCAAAAATGCTGAGCAAAGGGATATTCACCCCGAGGTTTCGGAACAGGCCCATGCAACCGGATACCCGCGGTGCTACCTCCAAGAGAGCCAACTCCGGCAGTGCGGTCTCCTTGAGTTGGAAGAACCACGGTCCGCGGAAACAAAACGCCGAGTGGATTGTTTCGGCGATGGACCGGAATCGCGGATCGTCGAAAGGCGCGGTGTCGACACTGATTCCGCCTGACGTTCGCACACGACGTCGCCCACCTACAAAACGAAGCTGCCGATGCCGATCCGTAAAACAATCCACCGTAAATTCGCGGCCCGGAAGATACTCCAGAGCGATCAAGGAAGGGTCTTTTTTCAGGAAGAATTGAGCCTCCTCGGGTGACTGGACCATGCAAGTGCCCTTCGATCCCTGACCGACGTCGGGCTTGAGAAAGGCAGGGCGTGGAAAATCGGGCGAGTCCACGGAAAAAGCGAGAGGCACGCGCAGCGAGCTCCCCAAGGCCGCATACGTGGCGGACTTGCTTCTGCAGACCTCGCATGTACGCACAGGCGAGCCGATGACTTTGCAGCGCAACTCCCCGGCCGCGCGGGCCAACGCCAAGGCCACACTGTCATGCGCCGGAAACACGAAGTCAATATCGTAACGGTCCACCACCTCGTTGAGCTTCTGCAGAAAGCAGAACTCGTCGACGAACGGCAGTCCGTCTACGTAGCGATTGTATACGTACCGCCCGTGGTTGGATGAAACGCTGGAGGCACCTACCAGCGAAACGTGCCGTGAGAACCGCACCGCGCGGTGAATCTCCAGGCCAATTTCCGAACCGCACGGAAATACTAACACATTCATCATCGATCAGTCTCCATCATCCACGATATCAGCAACCAATACCGTTCCTGAACGGCCAGTGGCCACCAGGGTGTCCCTCAGAGAGGATTCTCCGCCGAACACTGCGCAAGCCGACACTCCAGGGGTCGCCCTCCGTTCACGGCTTTTTGAATCAATCGGCAAATCAGGGTCACGTCGTTCTCGGTCAATGTGGTCCCATTGGGAAGGAGTAGAACTCGCTCGCACAAGGATTCCGTGTGTGGCAGGAGCAGTCCCGCATGGGGATAATACGATTTATACGGTTCCATGCGATGGCATCCCGGATAGAAATACCTTCGGGCGAGCACGTTTTCGGCATGGAGCACCCGTAGCAGCGAGTCTCGCGATATCCCGGCAGTTTTCGCATCGACCTCCAGGACGATGTACTGGTAGTTCGCCTTTTCCGCCCCGCTATAGTCCACCATGGTAATACCAGGTAGCCCACGGAGTTCCGAGCGATAGTGTTCGTAGTGTTTACGATTCGTCGCGATGATATCCTGCATCGATTCGAGGTTGGTGAGGCCAAGCGCGGCGCAGAACTCGCTCATCTTTCCGTTGGTGCCCAAGTAGACGACCCGATCCGGCCCTGCAAAGCCGAAGTTCTTCATCAAGCGGATCTTTGCGGCAATTTCATCATCGTCGGTGACGACCGCGCCGCCCTCACCGGAATTGACGAACTTGGTGCCGTGAAAGCTGAAGACTTCAGCCTGACCGAAAGAGCCTGCCATTTTCCCGCGGTGGCTGCAACCGAAGGCATGCGCGGCGTCAAAAAGCAGTTTCAAATGATGCCGATCTGCGATATCTTGAAGTCCTTCAACGTCGCAGGCGCGTCCCCAGAGATGCACGCCGATAATTCCCGTGGTCCTTGGCGTAATCATCTCTTCGACGCGAGCCGGGTCAAGGTTGTGCGTACGCGGATCGATATCGGCAAAAACGGGGGTAATCTCCTGCCATTGCAGGGCGTGTGCCGTAGCAATGAAGGTAAAGGACGGGATGATGACCTCGCCAGAAAGCCCGGCGGCGCGAATTAGGATTTCCAGGGCCACCGTGGCATTGCACATAGCGATGCAATGGCGCACGCCAACTATCTCCGCGATCACCGATTCAAATTCCTGAACATAGCGTCCGGCGTTGGTCACCCAACGGCGATCCAGGACGTCGTTCAGCCGCTGTAGCAATTTGTCTCGATCGCCTAGGTTGGGGCGGCCGACATGCAGCGGATGGGCAAAGGCCGGCTTTCCCGAAAACAATGCAAGATCGTTGCCCACAAGGTTCATAACGCCATTTTCGCTTTCATGCTCTCTGAACATATTAGATTCCAGGGGTCAAATTTCCGCACTCCACAAGGGGGACGTTCCCTTTTCACTGTGCGAAAGTCGGGTCAGTCTCCAGCTTGTTCCACGTTGTTTTTCGGCCGGCCCTTGCCGTCGGTCGTCCGCCGCCGTAGTACCTGAAGGGTACCAAGAATGGTGTGTTGTTCTTCCGGGATTGTATATGCAATAGTGTACTCGACGGCCAGCTTCTTCGCGAGTTCAGGGAATAGCTCAACGCAGAACCAGGAGGGGCATAAGATCACGTACTTGCCCTGGTATTTCATTGCCTTGGCAAGCACCCGGCGTGATTCCTCGGAGTCCCTCAAGGCCGGGTTGCCGCGCACTCGCTGCAAAGGCAGCGGAACCAGATGTCTCAGATAACTTTTAGAGCGAATGATGTACGTAAATTGATTACCAGGCGCAAGGAATAGCGTCTCCTGCTCGTCGCTGATCCGGAATCGATCGTCGATAGCGTGGAATTCCGCCTCCTGAATCCATGCATTCTTGGCATAATTCCACAGGTCGGCATGAGGTTCCGGACCGACGGTTGCACAAAATAGCCACAGCGCAGCCGTGGCGAGACTCACGGCCAAGCAGGCCCATAAGCGAGCCGCGCTGTCCCTCAGGGCACCCGAGACCCAGACGACGGCAATCGCTGCGGGAGGGAGAAAATTTAGATAGTGGTAGGGCCAGAACGCTGCCTGCACAATGACGGCGGCAGCGGCGAATCCCGCCAGCGATACGATCAGTCCGATGTCCCACCATCGTCGTCCTGCGACCGCACGCCCCCCAAAAAAACACAGGCACGCCCCCCCCACCATCAGGAACGGAATATGTGCCAGTGCCCACGTGCCGTTTTGGAGGAAGCATTTGATGTGCCGGAAACTGAACACGAAGGATCCCTGATACAGCATGGCATCCCGGGTGTCGGCGATTTCCTTCGGAATAACCAGGATGTAAAACAGGGCCGTAAGCACCGAGAAAACAAGGCAACTGAGTACCGCGCGAACGATGACGCTGCGCTGCCGACTGGCCAGCACCAGTATCAGCGGGAAGAATGCAAAAGTGATGGTAATGACCTTGCAAGAGAGCAAGAGCGGCAGGAAGAGACCGCCCAGATAGTTCAGCCATTTGTTTTCCGTCAGGAAGAAACCGGCCATGCCCAGGGTCAGTACTACGGCCATTTCTTCAGGCTGCATGTGGACACTAGGCGCGGTTGCCAGCAGCGCGATCACAAAGGTGAGGCAGGCATCAATCCAGCTCACCCCGAATGCCTCCAACCTCTTGCGCAGCAACCGGAAGAAGAGAACGCACGCAGAGAGCAGGACTGCATAATAGGTCAGTTTTATCACGGCTTCAAACGACGCTAAGTTGCGCGAGTCAACGCCAACTTTTGCAATGCGATATAGCCCGTAAAGCACATACTTATAACCGATACCCCGTTGGTTCCACGAGTGATACACGTTACCGGGAAAATCGCCGAGATAATCGGCCTGGAAGGCGACGCTGATCGAGAATCGGATGTCGTGATACAGCGGCACTGCCAGGATTGCAGCCATTGCAACGGTAGCCAAGGCCATGAGTATGAGTCGAATTCTTAAGGCTCCGTCTTGCCATGAAGGGATCGCGTTGGTGGTTGGCCTCTGCAATATATCCGGTGAGGTCGGAAGCAAAGGAATGCTATTGTGGATGTGGTTCATGCGGGTATTTCCGTTTTCTCAATACTCACTGCGCTAGCCCACCATTTCCTAGGTGTTCGTTCCACGCACCCTACCGTTGGACTCGACCCGGCAGCAGACCTGGATGGTGTCGACCCCGGCCTGGAGATCGGCGGCGACTTTACCGTGACCACCGGCCACAATGCCCAAAAAATCGGCCAAGAGATCGATATACATTTGATTGACGTCGTAACCGCGATGATCGAGGAGGACCGAAACGCTGCCGTCCACGGCAACGGCGAGCAGCCGCTCTTCTTCCCAGCGATATTTAAGCGTGCCCTGTTCGCCGACAAATTCAAAGCCGCGGGAGCGATCGCGACGGCAGAAGGAAAGATTTAGGGTAGCAGTGACGCCGGCCGGATAGCCGAGCAGCAACGCGGCCGTATCGTCGGCGTCACCGTGCAGGGCACCACTGCGCCGGCTGCACCCCGTGACGGTTTCCGGAATCCCCAGGCACCAGTTCAAGAAGTCAATCTCATGGTCAAGTGTACGTAGGGCACCGCCGCCGAGGTCCTTGCGCACGGCATACGACTGCGAGTAGTCTTCCCAGGGATGCCAAAGAGGCAAGTAGGTTTCAAACCACGCCTTGGCGTACAACACGCGACCGATGGCACCGGCCAGCAGGGCTTGCCGGGCCGAGGAGTAGGCGGGATGATACCGCATACAATACGCCATGCAGCCGGGCGTACCGTAACGAATGCCGTCTTCCATAAGTTGGCTGGCATCTTCACACCGGTCGCCGATCGGCTTCTCGACAAGTACGGGAATGCCGGCGGCAATATAGCGGCAGGCCGTTTCGGCGTGGAACCGAGTTGGATTGCAGATGACGGCAAAATCGATTCCGGCGGCTATGGCTTGGACATCGCTGGTAACCACCTGCGCGTCGGCGGGCGGCGCAAAGGCGACGTTGCGTTGCTCGGACC
>Ga0194056_10000035_pt1 | contig 49386 bp, 43 predicted proteins | sample SepL4413m_MetaG_FD_155458 | JGI IMG/M metagenome (GOLD analysis project Ga0194056, IMG submission 155458) | Anoxic zone freshwater microbial communities from boreal shield lake in IISD Experimental Lakes Area, Ontario, Canada - Sep2016-L442-13m | ecosystem: Environmental > Aquatic > Freshwater... | reverse complement strand
GTTATAGTTAATAGCGAAAAGTGGGTTTTATTGGAAATATTGTGATAATTTTTTCATGCCAGCATCTCGTTTGCCTCTCGAATGCAATAGGTGCGTGGACATGATGTTTTTTAGCTTATTTTGTAGTACGTTGATTTTAAAGTAATTGTATAACCAATTGTTTATTAATTGATTTATCTCAACATATTGATATTGCTTGAAAAATAATTATGGTTTTATCGGATTTTAATAGCGAATGGTGAGTTATAAATTAGCGGAAAACAAATTTCGTTATGGCTAACGTCAGAAGTGTGTAATTAACATAAAATCCGGTAACCATTAAAAATAACTCACCATTCGCTATCTGAGACCGAAGAAAAATCAGTTTAATTTTAATCGAAGACTTTAATCTACGCAAGCTGCCGCCTCTTCCAATGCTAAATGAGTCTGAAGGAGCACTGTATTTCTAACGGAAAATGAGTCTGACAAACGCTTAAATCGACCCTGTCAATGCGTAAGTCCTATTATAGAAAAAATCAACCATCCTAACCAGTGTTGCCGGGCTTGTTTTCAAACCCGGTCGGATTTGCAACCCTGACCGAAACGTTTGAACACCCAGCACCTTAAAAAAAGTAAATGTCGGGTTAACGATAAAGCTGTTAACCCGACCAAGCTTCAACTTCCAGTTAATTTATGTGGCCAGCACACTTCGGTGTTTGTGGGATGGGAGGTTGTTGAGGAATAATCGGCGGTTTCGTCAGCGGCGTCGCTATGGTTTTCGCAGTTTGGTTGAGTATGTTGGATGTCTGACTGCTAGAGATACTCTTTGTACACCCCCCTCCATAGCTGTATGGTGGAGTTGACGCGGGTGGCGAAGTTAGGTCGGAACCTGAGCCGGAGTTGTCCTTGGAGTCATCCTTGGTTGCGTCAGGTGGTGGAATTGGGTTGGTCTCGGGCACCAACTGTCCATTTTTGTTGTAGGTTTTGACATCGGTGACCTTTCCGTTGCTGTCTGTGGTGGTATAAACAGTTTTGACATTGCCGTTCTTGTCTGTGATCTCCGTGAGACTAATCTTTTCCTTGCCGCTGGTGTCACCCACATAGCCCTTGAACACGGTTTTTTCACCACTGTCGCTAGTGGGTGTATTCTCGGGCGACTTAGGCTTTTCGGCGTCCTGCTTGTCCTTCTCCTTCTCCAGTTTGTCCTGCTTGTCCTTCTCCAGTTTGTCCTTCTTGTCCTGCTTGTCCTTCTCCAGTTTGTCCTTCTCGTCCCTCGCCTTTTTCAAATCGTTTTGTTTTATCCTGTCGTTGTATTGATCATTGAAGGTTTTCAGGTATCCATCCAACTCTTTTTCTAACGTTAACCGATCCTTTTCCAGCAAATCGGGAATTGTTACTTCCAGTTCATTGTTTATCCTAATTGCTTCATTCTTCTCATTTTTAAAATCCTCGATGTCTTTCATGCCTTTCTTGACTACTTTTCCAAAGTCGATTATCGCTTGCGATACTTTACCAATTTGGCCCGGCAAAGCATTTGTAACATTTTCTCTAAGCGGCTTAGTTCGATCGGGGGGAGTTGGAATCTGTTGTTCGAAATACGTCCGCGCAAGTTTGTTGAAAGCTTCCTGCTTCATGGCAACTTTCTTGTCTTGAAGAATTTTGTCAAAGTCAAACAAGAACTGGGAGTTTACGTTGTATGCTGTCTTTGCACTGGCCTCATTATTCTTATAGTCGTTAAGAGTTGCATTATTCTTTTTGATCATATCTTGAAATTCAGCAGGATTAATATTGGCATCTGCTGCTTCTCTTGCCAAATCTCCTATTTTGCTTTCATTTTTTGATTCTATTGCTATATTTAACCGGTTAGCGATGTCGTCACGAACCTGTGAGTCTTGCGCATGCAGGCGTTGAAGTGAGCCGAAAAATAGTACCGACATCAATATCAGCCAGCAGAACATGCTGCGCGAAACCAGGCGATAACTGTGGGGAGAACTACATGTGTTCATAAAACCTCCGAAGGGTTGGTGCGTTAAGCCCCTTACAAGTGATAAGTAAGTCTGAAGGAGCGCTGTATTTCTAACAGAAAATGATCCGTTTTAACAAACAACGGCAAACATAAGGTCTGGCAATCAAGAAAATCAAAAACATGCCTTATTACCTTGGGCTAATAGTTTTATTTTGCAAGGCCTGCTTCCGGTTATGATTTAGCTGCATGTTGGAATTCCTGAGACTGTATGAAGGCCAGGAGCTGTTTTTGCATGTCGTTAATAACCTCATCAAAGGCTTCATACATGGGGCTATAGCCCATGGGAATGGCAAAGCCCTTTTGTACGGCAATGATTTTTTGGGCAAGTAATTTTCCATCCATTGGATTAATGAGCGTTGCCTTTATCTCTGCTGCTATCTTATAGTCTATATAGCCATCACACCAAAAATTGAGCACATCAATATTCAGGTGGAAAGATTTTCCTACAACCTGTTGGGTAGAATAGCCGCTATGTTCCAGGGATGTTTTGGCGACTTCCTTTAATACAACATCTATACCTCTTCCTGATTCCGTGGTTAAAGCGAAGGGATTTCCATAGCCTCCACGAACTTTCCCTAACAACTCGAAATTCTTGCCACCCTCATCACCCCGATTGTTGCTGACTGTGCCAACGACGACCGATCCTTTGTTCATATCGCCCTTCGCCAGTGCTTCCTGCTTCATACGTATTGAAGGTACGCAGGCGCCTAACGATAAACAGAGCGAAAATGCCAAGAACAGCAAACTGATTTTTCTTTCAATCTTCATTAGTAATCTCCTTTTTCTTTAAAATCTCTTCAGAACGCACTGAAATAAAAGCATCAATCAAATAGCGCGTATCCCGCTTGGGGCGAATGAATTCGCCCCTACAGATGCCCAACTGTGTCATGTACGTTCCGCTCCATCGCAGGTTATTTCAAAGTCTGCGGGGGTGCAACCCTGACCGAAATGTTGGACACTCCCAACACCTTAAAAAACGTAAATGTCGGGTTTACGATAAAGCTGTTAACCCGACCAAGCCTTAACTGCCAGTTAATTTATGTGACCACAAGGAGACCTCGGAATTTGTGGGGTGGGAGGTTGGGGAATATTCGGCGGTGTCGTCAACGGCCTTGTCATGTTTTTCGCGGCTTGTTTGAGCCTGTCGTTCCAGGCCGCTCGGTCAGCATCTTCTTTCAATTCCCCGTTCACACATCCTGCAAGTTGGAAGAGTAACGCACAGGCGAGGCAAAGTAATAACGAACGGAGCAGTATCATGGGGGCACCTTCTGGTTAGGGGGTAACTGTCACAACAGCTTGTAAATGTTGGGTTACACCATCGCTAACCCAAGCTACATTCGCTGCGAGACAAGGAGTCGAGTAGCCCCCAGAAGTGATAGTGCATGTGTTTTCACAAAGCGTTCTTTGCGGCGTGAAAATGCAGGCTTTACGAAATCACGTCGAGTCATTGGAGAGCATGTGAACCACCCCTTGTTGGGTGGTGAGCGAGTGATCAGGACGGCTGGGGCTTGCGTAGCAATCTAATTTGTCGCGGTATTTTTGAGGATTTTCACGCTGGGAGCAAGGGAAATCTTTACTCAAAAATAGCGACTCCCCACGGCCTTTTTTAATTTATTAAAAATCCGCAACCGTAAACGTTTGCCCCCCCAACACCTTAAAAAACGTAAATGTCGGGTTAACGATAAAGCTGTTAACCCGACCAGGCCTTAACCGCCAGTTAATTTATGTGGCCAGCACAAGGAGACCTCGGAATTTGTGGGATGGGAGGTTGAGGAATAATCGGCGGTTTCGTCAACGGCCTTGTCATGTTTTTCGCCGCTTGATTGAGCATGTCGTTGAAGGCCCGGTTGCTTTGGTAAGCAGCTCGGTCAGCATCGTCGGCAGCCTTTGCATCCCGTGCATCTTGCGCAGCCTGTGCGGCCTTGGCTTGCCCCGCATAGTCAGGAAGATTCGGAGTATCGTTCGCCACACCTTGATAAGTAGGGTCTTTAGTGGTTACAGTCTCAATTACGGCGTTACCGACTGCGTTACCTGCACCCGTGACAGCCTTATTGACATAAGGCCCTGCCGCTTCAACGGCCTTGCCCACAATATAGCGTGTACCAAGTCCAGCCACAGCAGCAACAGCACCCACCGCCACCACCGGAGCACCATAAGCCACTGCGGTTGTGGTCACGGCCGTGGTTACTATCGATGTGACATAGCCGGATGCGACATGCTTGCAACCTTCGATAGCCGTTGTCTCGACAGCAGCCGGCACACCCCCCTTATTGTAGGAGTCCACGATATTTGCACCGGCGATTACAGCCTTAAAAGTATTGGCGGCTGCCCCCGCAATGGGAGCAACAGTGTCCGAAGTCCCTCCAAGTGCTGTTGCACCACCCTTGACAAAATCGCCCGCTGCTTGGGCCGCCTTTTTGGGTAGATCCAACTTATTAGCTACGTCCTTCGGGCTGCCGTTCTCGGGCGAGGAGTTTCCTGAAGATTTTTTATCGGCGTCCTCTGGCACGGAGGTGGATGTATTACCGGATTGTATTTCAGGTGCCCTCGCACATCCTGCAAGTTGGAAGAGTAACGCATAGGAGAGGCAAAGTAATAATGAACGGAGCAGTATCATGGGAGCACCTTCTGGTTAGAGGGTAACTGTCTCAACAGCGGATTCGCCAGATCGTAAAAACCAAACGAACGAATATGCCAGATGTGCTGGTCACCGGTCACATCCAATATGCCCAGAAACTGTGGCAGCCATGGAACACCCAGGAAGATAAGCCAAGTGGTGTCGGTCATCGCAACGTACACGGGTACGAGCTCCTTCCGAACCGCTTGTGGCAGTTCCAGCAGTTTATCGAGCGGAAGCGGATTACTTGCGGGAAAGCCCTCAGCCAGCTTCGCCCGATCACCGGCTGCCAGAAAGGCGCGAAAAGATCGGATCACGTCATTCACGTTGCGATACTTTTCCTCTTGCAACAGGGCGAGGAGTTCGTCATTATACGCGCCCTGAGCGGCCATAACGGCCAGATGCGCGGCACCCGCAGGCGTGGTATCTAACGCTGCCACAGACGTGCCTGCGGGCGGGTAGAGCACTTCAAAATCGGTAATGAACTGCTGTAACGCTTGGGCAAGCGCGACTGGCGGCGTGCGTTTGCTGTCTATCCAGGCTGCCGATACGGCATCTTTCGCAGGCACTGTTGCACCACGCAGATCAGAGCCTTTGGCGAAAGCTGCCGCTATGATGATGCCGCCGGTCTTGGGGTCAGGCGTCAACTGCCACTGTGTCAGCAGTACGCCGTCGAAAAGCGGGTTGTAGAATGCGAAGACCGGACTGGCCGAATTGGCGTTGCCACCGATGACGAAGGCACCGCTAAAAAAGGTTTTCCATATTTGCGGCGTTTTTCGCCAAGCGTCTGTTTTTAGCACGCAGGCGAGCGGTTGCGTACCTTTGTATTTGTCGGCCGCTTTTTCCATGTTCACAGCCGCCAACATGCGAAAGGCTATAGCGCTTTCGTACAAAATGGCGGTCGAGGACGGGGTTTCTGCAGTTGGTTTGTCAGTCGCCCTGACAGGCATGGCACACAAAATAATACCAAGGGGAATAATAAGCCAGCGACCAAGCCAGTTTAGTGAATAGTGCGTCTTCATTTGAGACTCCTTCTGCAAATAATAGTTGGTTTTTTGGCTACCTACTTAAGGCGGGACAGTTTAAGGTTAAACCGTTCGCTGAGCGGAGTCGAAGCGGACAACTCGCTTCGACTCCGCTCAGCGAACGGCCTCTTTTGATGCTTTATCATTAAGTTAACCGTATTGACGGTTAAGCCTTTTTGCTTGTCCCGTCTAAAGTTGGTAGCCGGTTTTTTGGACGTTTAGCGGGGGCAGGGAGAATTGCTTTTAGGTTAGCTTTAAGGCAAGTTTACTATGAGTTTGAGCAGTAATGATGTTTGGTTAATTAACCCTGCACGCAACCGGTTTAATTAGGCAAACTTTATTTTATGTTCCTAATTAGTAAAATTGTCAAGTTTTTAATGTAATTTATTCAAAAAAGCCGGCTCAATTCGACAGCCACCGACCTCTGGATGATCCAGCACATCCTGCTCAAAATCCCGATAAGTGGGCAATTGAAAAGCAATACGGTTAATTTTTCCGCCCGAAAATTCAAATTCCATGGCTCCGCCTTTGGCACGTGGACTGCCTTCTTTAGTCGTGAATAACAAAATACCGCCATTAGCCGCCGCCTTACCCTGTTGATCAGAAAGAATACGGGCGCAACTGAGTTCGTTAATAGATAATCCGGCAAACACTTGCACCAACTGGCGTGCGCTAACAATAACACCACTCCCTGGAATAGGAGCTGGTGCAGGCGTAGCTACAGGCGCAGACATTGCGGGTGCTGGCGGAATTACCTCAGTGGGATTGGGTATTGTTCCAGTTGCAGAAGCGGGTATAGGTAGAAGAAGAGACTCCACCGATGGCGGAGCCAATAATTTCTCCAAACCAAAATCACCCAAATGATTTTGCAACAAAACACTACCATCGCCATTGGTGGCGGTCGCCAACAAAGGAAACAACTGCTGCTCCATTTCGCTCTTGTTGGGGTTTTTAAGTACCGAAATCAGTTGCCGCTCAATCGATTTAAGCGGTGTAAAAAACTGTTCTTTTTTCTGACCCGAGTCTTCAATCTGTTTCCAATCTGCCGGTAAATTGACCGGTAAGCCCATGGCTTTCATAACCGCATAATCATCCGCCATCAGGCACAAACCAAAATCCTTGCTGCGATAACCTTCCATAACCTTTAGCTGAATCTCGCCACTCATCGCTTTTTGCGGCGGCGTGTTGTAATTTTTCCAATCACTGTTATTGGCTAAAAAGTAATAAATAAAGGCATTTCGATCAAATTTATTAAAACCCAAATCCTTCATGACCAGCTTTATTTTTCGGCAATTACCCTCCACTTCTTCGTAGTTATTCCAGTTGGGCTTTAAATTAGGTTTCGCCGGATGCTTTGATTCTTCAATCAGTTGCAACAACTTCACTTCACCCGCGCCTGATTTAATGGGTGAGTAGCCTATTTCTTCCAGCGATAAATCCCGCGCATCAGGAATACCCTCAGGCGTTGTCTTTAACAACAAAGACGGAATAATTTCCGGATAAATTTTTAGCTCGCCCAGCGGCTGGGTATCCGAACCCAGTAGATTAATACCGCCTTCCGCCACGGCATAAACCTTAAAAATAGTGTAATTAAGCGCACCGGTTTTACCCGAAAAAGTGACAATAGCCGGTAATGAATGCGACTCTGAACTGTGCTTTACTGACGTAGGCGCTGGCGTGGAGGTAGCAACCGGATTGCTTTTCGCCCATTGCCCTGCAAACTGCCCTACTACGGCAACGCCCATACCCACACCGGTTAACGCCAATAAATTGCTGGCCGTTGTCACATCACCGACCAAACCGGATACATCCACATCACTGTTGGCACTGGAAATAAAACTATAATCAACGAGCGTTTCCTTGCCTAAATCCAGACGCATCCAAGGAGTCAGGGTGATTTTTTTGGCATCAAATTTAAAATTACATTTGCCTGATGTCGCCTGATAAGAAAAACCTGGCGCTTCATTATTAAATTTGAGACCCTCATTGCGTACCGTAAAAATAAGCGCAGAAGACAAATCACCCTTCTCGTAAGAAGGCGTCATATTACTGCAACCGCTTTTTGAGGCATTATCACCTTTAAAATCAAAATCCGAAATCAAGCGCACGTAGTAATCATCGCCATCAATGACCTGAAAACCTGGTAACGGTTGAAATTGATGGGACTGGGTTAATTGCGCAGATTGGGGATCATTTGCCTGAGCCGAGGGATAATCAATGGCAATTTGCCGTGTGGATGCGCATCCAGCCAACATAACACTCACAAGCAAGCTGAATTTAAAAGATGAAACAGAACAAATCGACATGCTTTAAACCTTATGCCGCAAGTTATACGGCGAATCAAGCTGGAAAAAACGAAAATGATAGGGCTTACACGGCGCTTTTGTCATGCTTTATTTTTGCCACACTACATTTATGGTAATAGATAGCCCGTTAACTAATGGACATTTTAAATTGATACCATGTAAAATTAAGATTATGTATTTCGTAATTTTAGGATATAAAAGTGTTTAGAGGAACAACCATACTTTCAGTTCGTCGGGGCGACAAAGTTGTTATTGGCGGCGATGGCCAAGTCACCTTGGGCAATACCGTCATGAAAGGCAACGCGCGTAAAGTTCGCCGCCTGTATCATGACAAAGTCATTGCCGGCTTTGCCGGTGCAACGGCCGATGCCTTCACCTTATTTGAGCATTTTGAAGGCAAACTTGAAAAACATCGCGGCAATCTAACCAGAGCAGCCGTTGAAATGGCTAAAGATTGGCGTACAGACCGTGCCTTACGCAAACTGGAAGCATTGTTGACTATTGCCGACGCCAGAACCTCGTTAATTATTTCCGGCACGGGCGATGTTATCGAACCCGAATTTGACTTGATGGCGATTGGTTCAGGCGGCGCTTTTGCCCAAGCGGCGGCACGCGCCTTACTGGAAAACACCAACCTGAGTGCTCGCGAAATTGTTGAAAGGTCTTTAAATATAGCCGCTGATATCTGTATTTATACCAACCATAATTTGCGCATAGAAGAACTAGACGCCGAACCTAACGAGTAAAAGCATGACACACATGACTCCAAAAGAAATTGTAAGTGAGCTGGACAAACACATTGTTGGTCAAGCCAGTGCCAAAAAATCTGTCGCTATCGCACTAAGAAACCGTTGGCGTCGCCAGCAGGTTGATCCTGCTTTACGCGATGAAATTACGCCCAAAAACATCTTAATGATTGGCCCTACCGGCGTTGGTAAAACCGAAATTGCCCGCCGTTTGGCACGCTTGGCAAATGCCCCCTTTATTAAAATAGAAGCCACCAAATTTACTGAAGTGGGCTATGTCGGTCGGGATGTTGAATCCATCATTCGGGATTTGGTCGATACTGCCGTCAAAATGACGCGGACAGCAGAAATGGACAAGGTTGAATCCAAAGCCTACGATGCGGCCGAAGATAAAGTGTTGGACATTTTATTACCCAGAGCAGATGCCGGCATGTTGTCTGACTCGGAAGAATCTACCCGTCAAAAAATGCGCAAGAAATTACGCGAAGGCACTCTGGATGATAAGGAAATTGAAATTGATGTGCATGTTGCGCCTATGGGCGTAGAAATTATGGCACCTCCCGGCATGGAAGAAATGACCAGTCAATTGCAAGGCATGTTCCAAAGCATGGGTTCGGATAAAACCAGATCACGCAAAATGTCCATTAAAAAAGCTTTGGCATCCATAAAGGAAGATGAAGCCGCCAAACTGGTTAATGAAGATGATATCAGGCTGCGTGCGGTAGAATCCGTAGAACAAAACGGCATTGTGTTTCTGGATGAAATAGACAAAATATGCAAGCGCTCTGAATTGGGCGGCGGTGGCGGTGAAGTATCGCGTGAAGGCGTCCAGCGGGATTTGTTGCCGTTAGTTGAAGGCAGCACGGTCAGCACTAAATACGGCACCATCAAAACAGATCACATTTTGTTTATCGCGTCAGGCGCATTTCATGTTGCCAAACCCTCCGACCTGATTCCCGAACTACAAGGCCGTTTTCCTATTCGCGTTGAGCTAAGTGCCTTGTCTGCGGATGATTTCGTACGCATTTTGACAGAACCTAATGCCTCCTTAACTGAACAATATGAAGCCTTGCTGGCCACCGAAGGCGTGTCGTTAACCTTTGCTACCGATGGTATTCAGCGCATTGCCGAATTGGGCTGGCAAGTGAATGAAAGAACCGAAAACATTGGTGCGCGGCGCTTACATACCATGCTGGAACGGTTACTGGAAGAAATTTCCTATAACGCACCCGACCTTATTGAAAAAGCGATCGTTATTGATGCCGCTTATGTTGATCAACACTTGACCGAGTTTGCTGAAGACGAAGATTTAAGTCGTTATATTTTGTAGGTATTTTAAAAGAGCTGCGAATACATGCCTTTTGTTATTAATCTTGTAACAAATTGGCAATAGCAAAATGTCGGGTTATGCTATCGCTAACCCGGCCTGCATAACTTAAAAAATATGCAGGTTTTAATAAGATCACAGTGATTACAGGTCGATAAGCATGCACACCAACACACTGAGTAATTTGCAGTATGAAATTTTAAAGTTATATTCTACCGATCTCAAAGATACCGAGCTTAAAGAATTAAAAACCGTATTAGCTGCTTATTTTGCCAAAAAAGCTATAAAAGAAGCCGACAAAATCTGGCAAGAGCGAGCTTATACTGAAAAAGATATGGATGCCTGGTTGAGTGAATAAGTTAAAAATTATTTTAGATACTAATGTGTTATTGGTTTCAATCTCTTCAAAATCACAATACCACTGGATTTTTCAAAGCCTGCTAAATAATTTTTTTGATTTGTATATAAGCAATGAAATATTGATGGAGTATGAAGAAATAATCGGTCGAAAATTTAGTCCCGCTGTTGCTAAAAACATCACTAGAGCCTTGCTTGCATTGCCGAACGTGCAGCAAACTACTGTTTATTATAAGTGGGACTTAATAAAGGCAGATAGTGATGACAATAAATTTGTCGATTGCGCTATTACCGCTGGAGCAGATTATATTGTCACGCAAGATAAGCATTTCAATATTTTAAAAACGGTTGACTTTCCTTCGGTCACTATTGCCAACATACATCAATTTAAGTTGTTGATAAGTTGATATGAAGCTTACACTCTAAAAACCACATAACCAATAACCCGCCATGCGCTTAACTGTAAAATCCAGCAATACCTGGCCTACTGAAATCAAACTGCATCAGGTTTCCAGTATTCTTGAAGTCAGCTTTGATGATGGCAGTGTCTATCAACTGCCATGCGAATATCTGCGGGTGTACACACCGTCTGCAGAAGCTGTCGGGCATGCACCTGGACAAGAGGTTCTTCAGATTGATAAAGAAGAGGTCACTATTAAAGAGATTAAACCTATTGGCAATTATGCCATTACGCCGGTATTTAGCGACGGTCATAATAGTGGCATTTATACTTGGGATTTACTCTATAAGTTAGGTTCTGAATATCAGACCTTATGGGCCCATTATCTCAACAAGCTGGAAGCTGCCGGACATAAGCGTAAAGCCTCACTAAACACACGGTATAACTAATGACAAATGACAACACCACCCATTTCGGTTTTAAACAAGTCGCCACTGAAGACAAGGTCAATCTGGTACGCGGCGTATTTGATTCTGTTGCAGGTCAATACGACATCATGAATGATTTGATGTCAATGGGCATTCACCGCATCTGGAAACGCGTTGCAGTGCAGCTAAGTAATGTTCGCAAAGGCGAACAAGTGCTTGATCTGGCAGGCGGAACCGGCGATTTAACGGTACTGTTTGAACAACGTGTCGGCAAAGAAGGACAGGTTGTTCTGGCCGATATTAATTCCGAGATGTTGCGCACCGGTCGCAATCGACTGATCGACAAAGGCTTGGTGGGCAACATCCGCTATGCGCAAGTCAATGCCGAATGCCTGCCTTTTGAAGACAATACCTTTGATTGTGTTTGTATCGCTTTTGGTCTGCGCAACGTCACCGATAAAGATGCCGCATTGCGCTCCATGTACCGGGTACTAAAACCGGGCGGTCGCGTTATCGTTCTTGAGTTCTCACATCCTGTCGATAAAATCACCGAAAAAGTATACGATTTTTATTCCTTTAAGCTACTGCCCAAAATTGGCAAGTTTGTGGCCAAGGATGAAGAAAGTTATCGCTATCTGGCTGAATCCATTCGTATGCATCCCAAACAGGATGAGCTGAAAAAAATGATGGAGAATGCCGGACTCGAACGTTGCGAATACTTTAATATGACCCAAGGAATTGTTGCCGTTCACAGAGGTTATAAAATTTAGCATGGTTATCAAACCGTTGTTAATGAGTGCGTTGGAAGCCGCACTCAACCAGTTCCTTGAGATGGATCAGAACCGTGCTGTTTTTTTAACGCCCCTGTCCGGAAAAATCATTGCTGTGACCCTTTTGCCATTCAATGAAACCATTTACCTGTGTCCGACTTCTGATTCCATTCAGCTCCTTGATTACAGCCCGGATCAACCCGACACGCAATTAACCGGCTCAGTTTTTGCCTTTGGCTTAATGGGGCTCAGCTCAAAACCCATGCGTTCAATTTTCTCCGGTGAAATTAAAATTGAAGGCGACATGCAAACGGGCCGAAAATTTCAGGAACTGTTCGCTAAACTGGACATTAATCTGGAACAACAATTGGCACGTTACACGGGCGACACAATAGCGCATAACATCAGTCAGTTTTTTCGGGCAGGTCAAAACTGGAGCAAAGAGTCCATTGAAACCTTTAGACTTAATGCCTCGGAATTTCTTCAGGAAGAAACCCGCGATTTACCGGCGGTGCCTGAAGCTGATCTATTTTACGCACAAGTTGATGACCTACGCACCGACTTTGACCGCTTGCAAAGCCGTGTTGAACGACTTGAAAAAGCGCTACTGAATTAATCTTAATTTTTCACACGAAGAAAAGCAAAGCCCCATACACATCAACTTAAAACCTTTCACCACGAAGACACGAAGAACACGAAGATTTTTCTTTGGTTTTTCTTCGTGAACTTCGTGTCTTCGTGGTGAATTAATATCTTTAAGTTAATGTCTATGCAAAGCCCACTCTAACAACAAAGGTAACACGTGATCCGACCTAAATTAGTATTACGCCTGATCCATATTAACTGGGTTCTCGTCACTCATGGCTTGGACGAACTCGTTTTAAAAACCCATTTATTCCGCCCTGTTCGTTACTTGGCTTTTATTACACCCAGCTATTGGCGTAAACCCAAAGCGGATTCCCGTGGCGTCAGAATCAGGCGTGCCCTTGAAGATTTGGGGCCTATCTATGTCAAATTCGGACAAGCTTTATCGACCCGCAAAGATATATTACCTGATGATATTTCAGATGAACTGGTCAAACTGCAAGACCGGGTGCCGCCCTTTGCCAATGAAATTGCCCGCAGCATTATTGAAAAAGAACTGGGCATGTCCATTGCCGAAGCGTTTGCCGAGTTTGATCCAACGCCTTTAGCCTCCGCTTCAGTTGCCCAAGTGCATACCGCGACCTTACACACCGGCGAAAAAGTTATCGTTAAAGTATTACGCCCCGATATTGAAGAACGGATTCGTTCCGACATCGGCCTGCTTTATGAATTGGCTCGTTTTGCGGAACGCTTCTGGTCAGATGCCAGAAGATTACGTGCTATGGATGTGGTTGCAGAATTTGAAAGATCCACCCTCGACGAACTGGATCTGGTGAGAGAAGCTGCTAATGCTGCCAAATTGCGCCGCAATTTTGAAAACTCGGAATTGATCTACATACCCGAAATCTACTGGGAATTTACGCGCCAGAAAGTCATGGTGATGGAAAGAATCTACGGCATACCCGTTGGAGAAATAGAACAACTCAAAGCCGCTGGCGCAAACTTTAAAGTGTTGGCTGAACGTGGAGTAGAAATATTTTTTACCCAGGTATTTAGAGATAACTTTTTTCATGCCGACATGCATCCCGGCAATATTTTTGTCGAACTGCCGGATAAATACATTGCTGTTGATTTTGGTATCGTCGGGTCTTTGTCACTGTCTGATCAACGTTACCTGGCAGAAAATTTTCTGGCCTTTTTTAACCGTGATTATCGAAAAGTCGCAGAAATGCACGTTGAATCCGGTTGGGTGCCCCGTTCAACCCGCATAGAAGAATTTGAATCCGCCATTCGCAGCGTTTGCGAACCCATCTTTGAAAAACCGCTAAAAGACATTTCCTTTGGCCAATTATTATTGCGTTTATTCCAAACCGCTCGACGCTTTGATATGCACGTTCAACCGCAATTGGTATTGCTACAAAAAACCCTACTCAATATTGAAGGCTTGGGCAGGCAGCTTTACCCCGAACTGGATTTATGGCAAACCGCCAAACCTTTTCTTGAAAAATGGTTCCATGAGCGTTTGGGCCCTAAAGCCAAAATCAATAAAATAATCAAACAGTTCCCGGAATTTGCCGAACAATTTCCGGAAATCCCGTCTTTGCTTTACAAAGCACTGGATCATGCCGCTCATGCACAGCAACACGCCGAGACGCAGCAACAAGAACTGGCTCTGATGCGACAGCTTATGGATAAAAATCATAAAACCACCGTATGGGCCATGATTATTAGCGCCTTTATTATTAGTGCTGCGGTATTGTTTCAATAGCGTCTAACCTAATAACGAACTATAGTCGCGACGTGGGCGTCGCTCCCACCGTGGGAGCGACGCCCACGTCGCGACTAACGAAAACATCTTGATTTATCCGGGATTGCCTCAGTCAAGCTAAAAAAACCGGAACAACGAATATCAGCGTTTTAAAGTGCACGGCGCATACTCTACAGGGTTATTCCTCGCCATAAACATTGACATTAACAAGCCGCCACTATAAAATTTCACGCAGCTTGAGTTTGTTTTACCGTTATGCTTATCTTTACGAAGTTTTTACTATATTGCTCGTCCTGTTTATCATAAGTAATTCTTAAATTTCTCAGCGCTACCGGCCTCTTGGGGCTTCAATTACATATTTTATATTAGGACTACACAATGGCTACTGGTACAGTTAAATGGTTTAACGCTGAAAAAGGTTTCGGTTTTATTCAACAAGAAAACGGCGAAGACGTTTTTGTTCATTTTCGTAACATCAACAGTTCAGGTTTTAAATCTCTTGATGAAGGCCAAAAAGTACAGTTTACTGTAACTCAAGGTCAAAAAGGCCCGCAAGCAGAAGAAGTAACCATCATCTAATTGCAATTAAACGGTAGCCTGCTTATCGGCAGGCTACCGTTTGCTTTACCCCGTTTTACAACAGATCCCCGTTATATTCCCCCCCCTTTTACGCCGCACTTTACAGCGCTTTATTAGCGGTCAATACCGCAATACACTATCAACAAATCCTGTCATTATTGATTTTTTCTACCTTAAAATTAATATTGTTTAATGGCTATCAAATCAGTTAAGCCATAACTACCCCAAGCCCTTGATCAACGCCTTGATCAGCTCAATATAAACCTACAGCTTGTGTCCTTTTTATGTCTCTTTTACACATAAAATTTCTTGTGCTATGCTACCGTCACATATAAAGGCAGCATCAAGGATACGTGTTGTTTTAACCAAGAGAATCGCCATTAAGAGTTGACCATGACCGAATCAAGCAATATCCAAGTGACCGTGCAAACTATAACCACTGCACTCAAAGATAAACCGGGTGCACTTTTACCTATTTTGCATGCCATTCAAGATGCCTTGGGTTATGTTCCGGCCGAAAGCGTTCCCGCCATTGCCAATGCTTTACGTCTTTCTCGGGCTGAAGTGCATGGTGTCATCAGTTTTTACCATTATTTCCGCGACACGCCGCCAGGAAAACACACGATTCATCTTTGCCGTGCCGAATCCTGCCAAGCCATGGGGGGTAAAGACCTGGAAAACCATGTCAAAACCCGACTGGGCATTGATTTCCACGAAACCACCGCAGACGGCCAATTTTCTCTGGAACCCGTCTATTGTTTGGGTAACTGCGCCTGTTCTCCTGCCATGCAAATCGGCAATGAAATTTATGGCCGAGTGACGGCCAACAGCTTTGACACCACCATCAACGAAACCGAGGCATTGGCATGAGTATCACTATTTTTGTTCCCTGCGACTCCAGTGCCGTTTCAATAGGCGCTGACCGTGTCGCTGCGGCTATCGCCCAAGAAGCTGAAAAACGCAGCATTGATATTCAGTTAATCCGTAATGGTTCAAGAGGCCTGTTCTGGCTGGAACCACTGGTTGAAGTACTCACCGAAGCCGGTCGCCTGGCTTACGGCCCTGTTCAGGTCAGTGATGTCGCCAGCCTGTTTGATGCCAATTTTGTACAAGGCGGTGCACATCCCCTGCTGTTGGGTTTAACAGAAGAACTCGATTACCTAAAAAAACAACAACGCTTAACCTTTGCCCGCATTGGTATAACAGATCCTGTCAGCCTGGATGATTACCTCAATAATGACGGCTATCGCGGCTTAAGCAATGCCTTAAATCAGTCACAGGCCGATATTGTTAAAACCGTGACCGATTCAGGTTTACGGGGTCGCGGTGGTGCGGCTTTCCCTACGGGTATCAAATGGAATACCGTACTGGGAACACCCTCGGAACAAAAATATATTATCTGTAATGCCGATGAAGGCGATTCCGGTACATTTTCTGACCGCATGGTGATGGAAGGTGACCCGTTTGTCTTAATTGAAGGTATGACCATCGCCGGCATAGCTGTTGGTGCAAACCAAGGTTATATCTACTTACGGGTAGAATATCCTCACGCCCATAAAGCCCTGAATACCGCCATTGAAAAAGCCTATCAAGCCGGTTACCTGGGCGACAACATTCAAGGCAGCGGAAAAACCTTTCATCTTGAAGTTCGCTTGGGCGCTGGCGCTTATATTTGTGGCGAAGAAACCTCTTTAATGGAAAGTCTGGAAGGCAAACGCGGATTAGTGCGCTTTAAGCCACCACTGCCTGCCATCAGCGGTTTGTTTGGCAAACCCACCGTGGTTAATAACGTCATTTCCCTGGCATCCGTACCGATCATTCTGGATAAAGGCGGTGATTATTACCGTGATTTTGGCATGGGACGCTCGCGCGGCACGCTGCCTCTGCAACTGGCAGGTAATATTAAACACGCCGGTTTGGTTGAACTGGCTTTTGGTATGACCTTACGCGAACTACTCTATGATTTTGGTGGCGGTTCAGCATCAGGACGCCCCATAAAAGCCGTTCAAGTCGGCGGCCCTTTAGGCGCTTATTTGCCTGAATCGCAATTTGACACCCCATTGGATTATGAAGCTTTCGCGGCAAATTGGACAGTATTGGGTCATGGCGGCGTGGTGGTTTTTGATGACACGGCCGACATGGCACAAATGGCCCGCTACAACATGGAATTTTGCGCTATTGAATCTTGCGGTAAATGCACACCCTGCCGCATAGGCTCTACCCGTGGTTATGAAGTGATAGACAACATTATCGCAGGCCAAGAGCTTGGCAAAAACATACCTCTGTTACGTGATCTTTGCAACACCTTACTTAACGGCTCGCTTTGTGCATTAGGCGGTATGACTCCCTACCCTGTACTGAGTGCTTTAAATCATTTCCCGAAAGACTTCGGGATTGATGAAAAAGCAAACGCAGCCTGATAACGACATAAGGAATCAACCATGAGCATGAATAAAGAACAAGATTTTGGCACACCTGCCAGTACTGCAAGCCAATTGGTTACCCTGGAAATTGACGGTTTTAAAGTCACTGTTCCCGAAGGTACGTCCATTATGCGGGCCGCTGCCAGTATCGGCATCGACATCCCTAAATTATGCGCAACCGACAGCATAGAGCCCTTTGGCTCGTGTCGGCTTTGCGTGGTACAAATTGAAGGCGGTAAAGGGATGCCCGCCTCTTGCACTACACCAGTGGCAGAAGGCTTAAAAGTGGTTACCCAAAACCAAAAGCTGGCTGAAGTTCGCCGTGGTGTTATGGAATTATACATTTCCGATCATCCGCTGGACTGCCTGACTTGTTCCGCCAACGGCGATTGCGAACTGCAAGATATGGCCGGTGCGGTAGGTTTACGTGAAGTGCGTTACAACCCGATTGAAACCCATCTGGATGCCGTCAAAGACGAAAGCAATCCTTATTTCAGCTTTGACCCCAGCAAATGTATTGTCTGTTCTCGCTGCGTTAGAGCGTGCGAAGAAACCCAAGGCACGTTTGCTTTAACCATTGATGGTCGCGGCTTTGATTCCAAAGTATCGCCCAGCCAAAATGAAGCGTTCATGGATTCCGAATGCGTCTCTTGTGGCGCCTGCGTACAGGCCTGCCCAACAGCGACCTTAATGGAAAAATCGGTGATTGACCATGGCCAGCCCGAACACGCCATTATCACTACCTGTGCTTATTGTGGCGTCGGCTGTTCATTTAGGGCAGAAATGAAAGGCGAACAAGTGATTCGCATGGTGCCCAACAAAAATGGCCAAGCCAATCATGGTCATTCCTGTGTCAAAGGTCGTTTTGCCTTTGGTTATGCCACCCATAAAGACCGCATGACCAAACCCATGATTCGTGCCAGCATTAAAGATGCCTGGCAAGAAGTCAGCTGGGAAGTAGCCATTAATCATGCCGCTTCTGAATTAAGACGCATCCAGACAAAATACGGCCAAGATGCTATCGGCGGCATTACTTCTTCTCGTTGCACCAACGAAGAAGTCTATATCATGCAAAAACTCATTCGTGCGGGTTTTGGCAATAACAATGTCGATACCTGTGCGCGAGTTTGTCATTCTCCAACCGGTTACGGACTGAAACAAACCTTTGGTGAATCATCAGGCACGCAAGATTTTGACTCCGTGATGAAAGCGGATGTCATTATGGTTATTGGTGCCAATCCCACCGACGGCCATCCGGTATTTGGTTCACAAATGAAAAAACGCCTGCGTCAGGGCGCAAAATTGATTGTTATTGATCCGCGTGAAATTGATCTGGTTAGAAATTCACCGCATGTACAAGCCGATCACCATTTAAAACTACGTCCCGGTACTAATGTCGCCTTGATTAATGCAATTGGCCACGTCATCATCACTGAAAAGTTAATGGACGAAGCCTTTGTCAAAGAGCGTTGTGATATTGCCTCCTTTACAAAATGGGAAACCTTTATTGCCCAAGAACACAACTCTCCGGAAGCCACAGAATCGGTAACCGGCGTTCCGGCAGCCGAACTCAGGGCAGCAGCAAGGCTTTATGCTAAAGGCAACAATGGTGCCATTTATTACGGCTTGGGTGTTACAGAACACAGCCAAGGCTCTACCATGGTTATCGGCATTGCCAACATCGCCATGGCCACCGGTAATTTAGGGCGTGACGGCGTCGGTGTTAACCCGCTACGAGGACAAAACAACGTGCAGGGTTCTTGCGATATGGGTTCATTTCCACATGAATTCCCCGGCTATCGCCATGTCTCTGACCCAGACACACATCAACTGTTTGAAGCCGCATGGCACGCTGAATTAAGCAATGAACCTGGCTTGCGTATCCCCAACATGTTTGATGCCGCCATGGATAAAAACTTTATGGGGCTGTACTGCGAAGGTGAAGACATTGCCCAATCTGATCCTGATATTCAGCATGTACATGCCGCCCTACGTGCCATGGAATGTGTCATTGTGCAGGATATATTCCTCAATGAAACCGCAAAATTTGCGCATGTCTTCTTGCCCGGCGCGTCATTTTTAGAAAAATCCGGCACCTTTACCAATGCTGAGCGTCGTATTTCACCGGTGCGTAAAGTCATGACACCGTTGGCAGGTTATCAGGATTGGGAAGTTACCCAACTGCTGTCAAATGCCATGGGTTACCCGATGAACTACAGTCATCCGTCAGAAATCATGGCTGAGATTGCCAGCCTGACACCGACTTTTGCCGGCGTCAGTTATGACAAAATTGACGAACTGGGCAGCATCCAATGGCCCTGCTATGATGAAGCCTCGGTCGGCACTCCTATCATGCATGAAGACGGCTTTATGCGTGATAACGGCAAAGGCTTGTTTATGTTGACTGAATACGTCCCCACCATAGAACGTAGCAGTCGCAAATTTCCGTTACTGTTGACCACCGGACGCATCCTGTCGCAATACAATGTCGGTGCCCAAACACGTCGGACAGAAAATAACGCCTGGCATGCAGAAGACCGTCTTGAAATTCATCCACATGACGCCGAAGACCGTGGCGTGAAAATGGATGACTGGGTCGGTATTAAAAGCCGTGCCGGTGAAACCGTATTACGCGCAACCATTACCGATCGTGTACAACCTGGCGTGGTCTATACCACTTTCCATTTCCCGGAATCCGGTGCCAACGTCATCACTACCGATAACTCTGATTGGGCAACCAATTGTCCGGAATATAAAGTAACTGCCGTGCAAATCAGTAAAGTTAACCAACCATCTGAATGGCAAGCCAAGTACCGTGCATTTTCAGAAACACAGTTGGATTTGCTTGAACAAGGCATCAATAATGGCTAAGGCAGCACGATAAACCGTTGACTGAGCGGAGCCGAAGCCAGCAATATCGCTTCGACTCCGCTCAGCGAACGGCTTAACTTAATGGCACTGACGCTCCAGAGTGGGAACGACAGTGTGGGGATTATTTATTGCGGGTTACCCAATTAAACCATGAGCTATGGAAGATATAAACGCATTCTCCTGCTAAAAAGGGTTGAGGCAACGACTGCACGCATGCAGAAGGTACCCAGCCATGGAGCGCGGAAGGTGGAAGCGCGTACGGAACAGCGATTGAAAATAATGCAGGAACAGCGTAGCGGCATAAAATCAACAGCTGATAGCCCTCTCTCCCTTGAGGGAGAAGAGGCGTTTGCTTGTGTAGATACCGATACCCTGAGAGAAGATTAACGCATGCAATCGTTACTATTGGATTTGGGCTGGCCCAGCTATCAACAAAGATCCGTTGATCGCTGGCAAGGTGATGTGCATGAAAACAAACAAGATTATATTGCCGAAGAAGTCCCTATTTCCCTGATTTATAACGGTACGCCACATGTCGTCATGCTGGCAACCCCGACTAATCTGGAAGATTTTGCCTTAGGCTTTAGCATCACCGAAGGTATTATTAAAAATCCGCAAGAGTTACTGTCAGCGCGGGTTTATAATCGCTCCAACGGTATTGAGGTACAATTAAAAATTCCCGACAACCGCTTTCAAGGCATGGCCGATAAAGGCCGTAATTTAACCGGTCGTACCGGTTGCGGTCTGTGTGGAGCCAGTACCTTAAAACAGGCCATTCGCCAACCCAATCAGGTTAATGGCGACTTATCCCTGTCAGGTGCCCAGTTACGCTCTGCGTTAACCGACATTAAACAACACCAAACATTAAACCGCTTAACCGGAGCCGTGCATGCGGCTGCCTGGGTTATTCCCGGCCTGGGCATTGTCGATCTCAGGGAAGATGTAGGCCGGCATAATGCCCTGGATAAGTTGATTGGTTTATTATTACGTACCGGCAAAGATTTATCGGTCGGCTTTGTCATCGTGACCAGTCGCGCCAGTTATGAAATGGTACAAAAAACCGCGTGGGTAGGCATTACCCTGCTCGCGGCCATTTCTGCACCTACCGGCCTGGCCATAAGGCTGGCCGATGAAACAGGACTTACTTTAATCGGTTTTGCCCGTGATGATCAGCATGTTATCTATACTCATCCACAGCGCTTAACTCACAGCAACCCTCTTATTTAATTAACCATGAAAATTGAAACACTTGTCAAAATGGCCAATGACATTGGTAATTTTTTTAACGCAGAAAGTAATAAAGAAATCGCTGCTGAAGGCATATCAAAACACATTTTAAGATCATGGCATCCTAAAATGCGTAATGAAATCATTGCTTATTGTAAAGAAGATGGATCGGCTTTAAGCGAGTTGGCCAGAACCGCAATAACCAAACTTGATCAGGCTTAAGCTATTTTTTATTCACCACGAAGACACGAAGAGCACGAAGTTTTCTTTATTCACGCCTGAAACATGACGGAATTTGAAAAGCCGCCACTCACGTTACCAAGACACAACGCTTTTTCTTCGTGTCCTTCGTGTCTTCGTGGTGAAAAGCTTTTAAGATTTACGATTACCACAAGCCCTAAGGATTAACGCATGAAAACAACAGATGCATACCGGCAAAGACTGCTAACTGAACTTATTGAACACAGCGCCCAAATTGATGAGTTGGTCATAAAATCCCGACAGGCAGGTACTAACGTTGCTCAAGAACTCGAAGCGTTACGCAGCCAACAGCAAATAACTACTGACAAACTGCATCAACTGGAAAACGCTGACAACACTGTGTGGGAAAATATTGGCGACGGCGGCTAACCGAGCCAATCCTCCGAAAAGGTGCGCAATGGCCCACCCTACGGTACTATAACCCGTCCGTTTTGCAAAAAATCACATTCAAATCCCCCCTACCGCAGCAAATGCTTTATTATTAGCGCCTTAAAATAACAAGCCTAAAAGGCGACACTAAAAATAATGAGCAACCTTTCAGAAGCAAAAACCGACCGCAGCTTATCCCTGATAATATTATTTGCCGGCACCTTATTTACCAGTGCGTCGCTGATGTTTGTTCTGCAACCCTTGTTCGGAAAGCTGTTATTACCCTTATTGGGCGGCTCTCCAGCGGTTTGGAACACCTGCATGGTGTTTTACCAAAGTATTTTGTTTCTGGGTTATCTTTATGCGCACACTATTTCCACGCGCTTTGGTCAACATCGTCAAATCCAAATACATACCGTCATCATTTTGGTCAGCTTTCTGGCGCTACCTTTAGCTTTGCCAGAAAATATCGCCCCACCTACTGACAGCAATCCAACACTCTGGCTGCTGTGGACATTATTTCTGGCTATCGGCCTGCCTTTTTTCGTGGTATCAACCACGGCACCGCTGGTACAAAAATGGTTTGCCAATATTGGCCATCACACCAGCCATGACCCTTATTATCTCTACGCCGCCAGTAACACCGGCAGCTTGATTGCCTTACTCAGTTATCCTTTTTTACTTGAACCGACTATCGGCCTGGCTAATCAAAAAGTTTACTGGAGCATCGGTTATCTGATGCTCTGCCTGCTTATCGCCGGTTGCGCTTTTGTACTTTGGAAAACACAACAAAATAAAGCCATTGAACAAGACAGCATACCCGAAGAAGAGCCACTGGGTCTTTATCGCAAATTGCACTGGATGGCTTTGGCTTTTGTGCCCTCCAGTTTGCTTTTGGGGCTAACGAATTTTATCAGCACCGACATTGCCTCCGTGCCGTTATTATGGATTATTCCGTTAACCCTCTATTTACTGTCGTTTGTGATCGTATTTTCCAATTGGAATGACAAAATACATCCGGTCATGGTCAAACTACAGCCCATCGTATTATTGCCGTTTATCGCTTACGCCTTCATCAACCCGGCCGACCTGCCCTACTGGGCCTATTTGGCCTTGCACTTGCTGGCTTTTTTCTTTGCCGTCATGGTCTGTCATGGCGAATTGGCAAAAAATCGACCCCATACCCAATATTTAACCACTTTTTATCTGATTATGTCGTTTGCAGGCATGTTGGGCGGCATGTTTAACACGTTTGTAGCGCCTTTTATTTTTAACGGCATTTACGAATATCCCCTTATGATTGTTGCCGCTTTATTACTGCGTCCGGGCTCAAAAGGCGCGTTTAAAAAAGGCCTGCTACTCCAAATAATACCCCCTGCCCTGCTCATTATTACCGGCTTGATTCTGTATACGCGCGTTAACGATTTACTCCCGTATTTTGATGTCATTATCATCAGCTTGATTGCCCTAACCGTTGCAACCTATTTCTTCAGGGCCAAACCGGTTGCTTTTGCTTTATTAACCGGCGCGATTATTTTTTTAGCGCTGGGCGTACACGGCCTGTCATCACATACCCTCTATCAGGAACGCTCGTTTTTTGGCGTCCTTGCCGTACGGGAAAGTGTCTTGACTGATGAACAAAATCAGCCTGAAAAATATCATGAACTCTTTCATGGCACCACCAAACACGGCGCACAACGCCTGCCTGAAAATCTGGCCAAAATACCGTTAACTTATTACAGTCGCCCCGGCCCAATGGGACAATTGTTTAAAGAATACGACAACACCAATCAAAACTGGAATATTGGCATAGTTGGCTTGGGTGCCGGCGCTTTAGCCTGTTATGCCAAAGAGCAACAACACTGGACATTGTACGAAATCGATCCGCTGGTTATCGACATTGCCAGTAATCCTGACTACTTTAGTTACCTTAAACGCTGCTCATACAACACTACGATGAGCTTGGGTGACGCCCGTTTGTCACTGGAAAAAGAACCGGATCAAAAATTTGATTTATTAGTTATGGATGCGTTTAGCTCGGATTCTGTCCCCACCCATTTACTAACGGAAGAAGCACTGGCGCTTTATTTTAAAAAATTAAAGCCCAATGGCATTCTGGCTTTTCATATCACCAATCGCCATCTGTCCTTAAAGAAAGTTTTATCCATTCATGCCGAGCATTTACATTTCTCGGCACTGATACAAGAGTTTAAACCTCAGCAAGATTTACCGTTGGTGGTTGCAACAGACTGGGTCGTGATGGCAAAAAATCCGGAAACATTAACACCGCTCAGCCTAAGCCGTCTTGGTAACTGGCAAAAAATGCCCTTATATTTTGACATGAAACCCTGGACAGATGACTTTACCAATATTGTCAGCATCTGGAAATAAAAGCCGGCTGCTGAACGCTAATAAATTTAGAAACCCGCAGCGACTTAACCCGTAGGAGCCAACCTCAATGCCGTTAAGTTAAGCATTGTAGGAGCGGGCCATGCCCGCGATGAAGAAGCTAAAACCAAGCATTGCAGCCAAAATATCGCGGGCATGGCCCGCTCCTACAGTTATGCGCTGAACGCTCACAAATCCGCAACAATAACTGCAAGCCATATAAAAATAAAATAACATTCGTTAAAACCCGTCCAATCAGCATCATCCGTGCGCTATGATCATAAAAAGCATCGACTGAGTCGTTACCTTTCCTAAATTTTAAATGGCTAAACCAAGGATTAGCAACTATAATAACCAAGTTAGGAGCATGCATGAAATAACTTGACCATTTATATCCCCTCACCCCAACCCTCTCCCGGAGGGAGAGGGAGCAAGATGCCTAAGTTATTTCATGCGCAATCCTTAGTGGATAGTACTACGCGCTTAATGCGGGACTTCTATTTAATAAATTTTGCATGTTAATCAGCACTTCTCAGAAATTCCTTATGTTATTTTCCTTTTTGTGCCCGGTCTAATTTGCAACAAACATATTTACATTCATTTATTGAGGAAGTTTCATGGCAACAGGTACTGTTAAGTGGTTTAACGAGTCTAAAGGTTTTGGTTTTATTTCACCTAGCGATGGTAGTGCAGATGTATTCGTACATTTTTCTGCAATCGCAAGCGACGGTGGCTATCGCACATTGGCTGAAGGCCAAGCCGTCAAATACGAAGTAGAATCAGGCGCCAAAGGCCCACAAGCTTCAAACGTATCAGCAGCGTAAGCTGAGGCTACTTTTCGACACACAACTCCGCCTAAATAACCAGGCGGAGTTGTGGCATAGCCGGTTTATCCGGTCAATATCAACTCACCCCCTGAATTTAGGATATGTCTTTTGAAACGACTTTTTGTAGGAAACTTACCTAGCGAGGCCACTGAGGCTTCTGTTCAAGCTTTATTTTCAGAATACGGCAAAGTCCGCTCCATTCAACTTGTTTCCGATATCTTTAGCGGTAAATGTAGAGGTTTCGGCTTTATCGGAATGGAAGGTCACGAAGCCCGAGCGGCTATAGCAGCCCTTGACGGCAATTTATATTGCGGAAAACCTTTAAAAGTTAAATTTGAAGAACCCGCTACAGGTAAAAACGGCAGACGTAATTAACAACACCACCTCCCGCCAAGTACTCACAGCCTTAAGTTAATCAAGAACATCTAATTGACTTACCTTGCCTCTACCAACACGCAAAAATTACTGCATACTGCATACGCTAACCGTTACGGATTTTAAATAAATCAATAACGTTTTATTTGTAGTGCGACCCCATTGATGCAAGCGGTAGAAGCAAGAAAGGGCTAAAGTATTCTAGCAGAGCTACCCGGGCGACCCACTGGTCGCCCTTCCCAAGCTTATCGACACTATCACCTGTTTTAATCAATCAAGGTTATCAACTAAAAACGTCAGTTGAACGCCACTACAATATCTTGCTTTATCTAAATGCCATAAAAATAATTTAGATTTACAAGCACACGCTTTTTTAGTCTAATACCTTCAACATTTTTATTTCAAAAACTGCATTTCAAATAGCATTCAACGTGTTTAAACGTTTTTTATCAAACTAAAATTAATAATATTGATACAAAACCCATTCCCGAGTAGTAAACTCTACCAAAGCCCAACCTATTACCTACCCAACCCATGAACTCAGCGCGTCCCAAAGGATTTGTTCAACCACACCATTCCAAATTACAGGTCTTGGCTCGCACTATTGACCTTGCTTTTATTATGGCTTCGTTATATGTATCATTGATAGTATACGACATCCCCCTGGATCGTGAATACTTTCTGCCTAGCCTTATAGCCACCGCAACTTTTGGTATTTTAGCTGAAAACAATGATCTTTATCAAAACTGGCGCGGATCATCCCTGTTCGATGAGTCGCTAAGGATATTTTTTTCGTGGCTGGGAGCCTTTACCTTAGTTATCAGTGGCGTCTATCTCTATGGCACTGAATACAATTATTCATTACAAGCCATAGAATTATGGATTCCACTTGCCCCAACCAGCATCATCCTGACTCATACGATACAACGAGCCTCCTTATCTTATTTAAGAAGACATGGCTTTAACACACGATTTTACGCCATACTGGGTGCCAACTCATTAGGACTTAGACTTCACACTGCCTTATCGGACATGCCCTGGTTAGGTTATAATTTTATTGGCTTTTTTGATGACCGTACTGAAGCCGAAGACCGACGCCTGGATCACTCACAAATTGGCAATTTAAAGGGTAGCTTTGAACAACTGCTTGAAAAAGCAAAACGAGGTGAAATTGACCATATCTACATCACTTTGCCCTTATGTGCAGAAAAACGTATCAATCAGCTTGTTCAACAACTGGCCGACAGCACCGTTTCAGTTAACATCGTACCCGACTTTTTTATGTTTAACCTGATTCAGTCCAAATGGAGCAATGTACAAGGCATACCCGTCGTCAGCGTTTTTGACACGCCATTTAATGCCGTTAACGGCGTCGCAAAACGTCTTGAAGACCTGCTACTGTGCCTGTTTATATTGCCTCTCATCGCCATTCCCATGCTGGCTATCGCCCTGACTGTCAAACTCACATCCCGGGGCCCCATCATCTTTAAACAACAGCGCTATGGTGTAAAAGGTGAACGCATAGCCGTATGGAAATTTCGCTCCATGAGCGTTTGCGAAAATGGCGATAACGTAATACAGGCCACCCAGAATGATATGCGCATTACGCCCTTCGGTGCGTTTTTACGTAAAACCTCTCTGGATGAATTACCCCAGTTTTTAAACGTCGTGCAAGGCACCATGTCCGTAGTGGGGCCACGCCCTCACGCCATAGCCCATAACGAATACTATCGAAAACAGATAGAGGGCTACATGCTGCGTCATAAAGTTAAACCCGGCATCACCGGACATGCCCAAATCAATGGTTGCCGTGGTGAAACCGACACCCTGGACAAAATGGAAGCCCGAATCCATTACGACCTGGAATACATTAAACAATGGTCACTCTGGCTGGATATAAAAATAGTATTTATGACCATTTTTAAAGGCTTTATAAGTAAACAAGCCTACTAAGAAACGTGCATGAAATAACTTGACCATTTATATCCCCTCACCCCAGCCCTCTCCCGGTGGGAGAGGTAGCAAGATGCCGAAGTTATTTCATGCGCACTCCCAACCATTAACGCGATTAAAAAATGACTCAGTCAAACAACTTCAAACCCGTCTTTTTTATCTGCCTGCTTATCATCGGTTGGATAATTGCAACGTTAATCGAATCATCAGGGCCGCCATTACCCCTATTAGGCGAAGCACCACACCTTGACAAAGTCGCGCATTTTATAGCCTTTAGTGGCTTAGGCCTGCTGGCTTGCGCACTAGCCTTCAAACTTAACCCGACACCAACAATCCCGTTACTTTCAGCCCCACTACTGATGGTTACTTTGTTCGGCATTATCGATGAAGCATTCCAAATGCTTGTTCCCGGTCGCCAAGCTGATCTACTGGACTTGCTGGCAGACATCTGCGGCGCACTATTTGCCGTTTTTTCAGCCAATCTCATTGCCCGTTTGCTACGTGCCAACAAACCCGTCAAAGAACCTGCATGAAATAAAACTATCGCACTCTATACAAAATGCAAGGTAACTCGCAATAAATAACCCCATCCTATCGTTCCCACGCTCCGGCGTGGGAATGCCGGCAGTGACGCTCCCGCGTCACGCAACGCTGGAGCGTTGCAGGATGAATTCCCACGCTGGAGCGTGGGAACTAGGCCTATCCTGGGGGTATTTTCTGCGTGCTGCCCAAGCACTTTCATTATCCTTGACATGACTCTTTTTGAAGCAACATGAACCCGCATGACCAAAACTTTAAAAACCTGATTCTGGATTATCCACGCGAAGCCTTGGCTTTTTTTGCTCAAGAAGAAACCGGTGATGATTTAAATCAAGCGCGAATTATTCCAATACGTCAGGAACAATTAAAAGATCGCTTAGGTGATCGCTTCCGTGAACTCGATGTTCCATTATTGGTAGAATGGCCCGATGGCAAACGCGAAGCCATTGTCTTTGTCATCGAAGAAGAAACCCAAAGCTATCGTTTTTCAATTCATCGACTGGCGCATTACTGTTTGGATCTGGCAGAATTGATGGGAACTGATCGGGTTATCCCTGTGGTTATATTTTTAAACGCCGGCACACGAAAAACAAGCTTACACTTGGGTGGCGATAGACACACTTATTTAGATTTTCGTTATTTAGCTTGCGATTTAAAACGCTTATCAGCCCACGATTACAAAGACAGCGACAATATCATTGCCCGGCTAAACTTGCCCAACATGCACTACCCAAAACAAGAGCGGCTGCAAATATACTTGGCAGCGCAATTAGGCTTGCTGCAAATAGAACCTAACCCCAACAAACAACGTAAATATATTGACTTTATTGATTTTTATGCGAACCTTAGCGAACAAGAAATAAATGAATTCCGCACACATTACCTAAACGAAGAAGGTGAAATCATGGGACTGGCACAAATATTAAAACAAGAAGGGCGTCAAGAAGGGCGTCAAGAAGGTCGTCAAGAAGGGCGTCAAGAAGGTCGCCTCGAAGGGCGTCAAGAAGAATGTATTTCTTTAGTGACACGATTAATAAGACGAAAATTTGGCATTCACCCCGAACTCGATACAACCCTTGAACAATTACAATCATTATCTGTTGAAAAGCTGGAAGACATGGCAGAAGCAATACTTGACTGGACAACCATTAGTAATTTTACTGAGTGGCTAAACCAACAACTTGCCGGGATTAATCAACAAAAAAGCAAGTAGCTTGGTAATCAGTACAAACCAGTAAATTCCGCACACATTACCTAAACGAAGAAGTTGAAATCATGGGACTGGCACAAATATTAAAACAAGAAGGTCGTCTAGAAGAATGTATTTCTTTAGTGACACGATTAATAAGACGAAAATTTGGCATTCACCCCGAACTCGACACAACCTTTAAGCAATTACAATCATTATCTGTTGAAAAGCTGGAAGACATGGCAGAAGCAATATTTGACTGGACAACCATTAGTGATTTTACTGAGTGGCTAAACCAACAACTTGCCGGGATTAATCACGAAAAATAAAAAGCAGCCTGCTAAGAGCCCCTTTAAATTAAGTACGCGAAGCGGGGGCTTGGTAACCAGTAAATGGTTATCAATTTAAACAGGGACAAATAAATAAAACCGGCCTATTGATTCCGGGAACGCTGAGCCCCAGCTCGGCGTAGTCACCAACAATCAACAACATCTCGTGCCGAGCTGAGGCTCGGCGTTCCCGGAAAGTCCCGTAGGCCCTATAATCAAGCCAAATTTTCACCTACCCATTAAATAACCCCATGTGCAAAATAAACCCCCGTGTCGATTTCGCTTTTAAAAAACTGTTTGGCAGCGAAGAAAATAAAGATCTTTTAATATCGCTGATCAACTCCATTATCTCTGAACAAGATCAAGTGGTTGAAGTGGAATTAAAAAACCCCTACAACCTCGCCGATTACCGGGCCGGTAAAATATCCATCCTTGATATCAAAGCCACCTGTGAAAATGGCCGGTGGTTTAACGTAGAAATGCAAATCGGCGAAGATCATAACTTTGATAAACGCGCCATCTACTACTGGGCAAAACTGGTTACCGACCAACTCAGCGAAGGCAAGATGTACAAAGAGCTGAAAAAAACCATCAGCATCAACATCCTTGATTTTAACTTTATACGCGACCGTAACGAAGTCCATAATTGCTACAAAATCATTAACACCGCCACCGGTAAAGCCGATAAACTCCACGACATATTTGAACTGCACTACGTAGAACTTAGAAAATTTACCAAACAACAAAATCAGATAAGCACCGCCCTGGATCGTTGGAGCACTTTTTTAACCAAAGCCCATAATCTCGATAAAAATCATGTCCCGGAAGAACTGGCCGTTGACCCGGCTATTGTAAAAGCCATCACCGCCGTCGATAGAATGTTTGATGAAGAAGAGCGCCTGGTCTATGAAATACGCATGCAATCACTAGCCGATATAGAAAGCAAAATAGCTTCAGCAGAAGAAATAGGTCTTGAAAGAGGACGAGAGCAGGGGCTTGAACAGGGGCTTGAACAAGGCCGAGAGCAAGGACTTGAGCAAGGTTTGGAACAAGGCATGCATAAGGCATCTAAAGCTATTGCCTTAAACATGCTGGATAAAGGCATTGATATCACCACCATAGCCGAAGTCACCGGCTTGGCTGAAAATATTATCAAGACATTGTAGGAGCGGGCCATGCCCGCGATATTTTGGCTGCAATGCTTAGGAACGCGCATGAAATAACTTGATCATTTATATTCCCTCACCCCAGCCCTCTCACAGAGGGAGAGGGAGCAAGATGCCGAAGTTATCGAAATTATTTCATGCACATTCCTTAGTTTTAGCTTCTTCATCGCGAGCATGGCTAGCTCCTACAATGCTTAACTGTGGGCAGTGCCCTAAGCGTGCCCCATGATAAGTTAATATTAACATACGTTGTAGAGCCGTCATTCCGGCATGGACTGCCGGAATCCAGTGGCCATGGATGGCTTAGCCACGACGACTCACAGCAGAGAATAAGAAATTATTAATCAATACAGATCTATAAAAGACCCAGCCTTGATCGGCCATTAAATACAGTAAAAATAAAGTGCGCAATGCGCACAACAACTTAAAGGGGAAAACAAATGGGACAATTCATTAAAATTGGCTTGTGCACAACGATTACGTGTCCGGAAAGAGAAAAAAATAAAATTACCCGATATTACAAACAATTTGATGACTTTATAACGGATTTTGAAAAGCAAACCCCTATAAAATCCAACTTATTTAATTTACAGGAAGAAAATAATGGTTATGTTTTTACCATTAAAGATGAATTATTAGCCCCTGATAGCCTCAATGAATTTTTAAAAGATTTTTTTAATGATATTTATGACGAAGATCATCTAAAAACCTATTGCGATCCTCTTTATCAAGACATTAAAACAAAACAGAGCGCTGCTGACTTAATTAAATTTGCAGAAGAAAAGGATCATATAAATTTTCAGATAAGCCAGAGCAGAAGCAGTGTATCAGCACCCTTTATGGAAAACATTCATCTGGAATACGAATATATTGTTTTGTACATAAATGGTAAAGCATTCCTGGAATGCTACAGCGAATTTTTTGCCTATATCGAAAAGTTGATAGCAGCACGCTATACGACACACCTGCAAATGGGTGCCATAAAAATATTTTTAGATTAAATTAATAGCTCGGCTCGGGCAGCGCTTACAACGCCACCCGAAAAGCATAAAGCCTCCCCCATAAACCTAAATACCCACCGCAACACTAATCACATCGCTCCACTGTCCCACTTGCTGATCGTGTAAACGATAAATGGCCTTATATTTCCATAGCGCACCCGTTGCAGGAAGCGGAGATAGATCCGTTGAATTCGGCTCCATATTAACAGCAAGAAAAACAAAATTATTGCCATCACCTCTATCCGTCCAAATTTCCAGCGCACTGGCACCGCCTTTAGCCCATTCAATCACCGGATGTCCAGCTTCACTATAAACGCTTAAAATCGGCTTCCAGATACTGGTATCAACAACCTTCCCAGAACCTATCAGCCATAAATCTTGACCTATACTCGGGGTATAATTTTTATGATTTTTAATATCTTTTGCCAACGCTGCAAGCCTTGGAATAATGCCGGGCTGAACAGCCGGTGGAGCTGGCTCAGGCAATATAGGCATTGTTGGCCAACCGGCATTACCCGTACCGCCATCACGTTGCAGATTCTTAAAGTTTGTACAAGACTGAGAATAAGCCTGCGCCACACCCATACCATGCAGCGTATAGCGAAAACAGACCGCATCTGCTTTTAATGCCTCCAACCTTTGCGGACTAATCTCCAAAAGATCGGCATAACGAGGCAAATTAGTAGCAATATGCTCTAACAGATCAGCTTTGTCGTCATCAGAATTGGGCATAAAAGGTAAAGTAGCCATAATATGTAAGCTCCTACTGGTTGATTAAAAAATTACAGACAAGCATTTAATTAAATCAATAACCTATGATGATTGACCCGCACTTAACAAAGACTGGTCACCGATAAACAATGATTGTCCATCGGTATAAAATGATTGTCCATCGGTATACAATGATTTTTCATCGGTATACAATGATTTTTCATCGGTATAAAACGATTGTCCATCGGTATAAAACGATTGTCCATCGGTATAAAACGATTGTCCATCGGTATAAAACGATTGTCCATCGGTATAAAACGATTGTCCATCGGTATAAAATGATTGTCCATCGGTATAAAACAATTGTCCATCGGTATAAAACGATTATTCATCGGTATAAAATGATTGTCCATCGGTATAAAATGATTGTCCATCGGTATAAAACGATTATTCATCGGTATAAAACGATTATCCATCGGTATAAAATGATTGACCATCGGTATAAAACGATTGTCCATCGGTATAAAACGATTGTCCATCGGTATAAAACGATTGTTCACCGGCAAACAAAAGCTAATAAATACACATTAAGGATTAAATAACATAGGGACTAACCCTATGATTTTAAAAGACTATAAATTTAGCCAACTTTTTAAATGTAGAACAAAAATATTTTTTATACATATCTTTCAACATGTTATGCGTGTCAAGTGCTAAATACGGGCTAAGATATAAAAAGGCCGCCTTATTGGGCAACTCACAACCCCCACCCTAGCGTTTCCACCCACCTGCAACACTGCCCACAGTAGGAGCGAGCCACGCCGGCGCACAAAAACCAGACGAATTCTGGAGGATATTTTCTGCGTACTGCCTTAGGAAAGCGTATGAAATAACTTAGACAACTTGCGCCCCTCTTGGAAAGAGTTGGGGGTGAGGGGAAAAATGCTCAGGTTATTTAATGCACGCTTGCCAGTAAAGCCACTGCTTTTATAATGGCTCACCAACTTCAATCAGGTAGCCAAAAATATTTTTCTTTTATATACCTGGTTAATAAAAATAGCAACAAAAATTATTGCCTACCAAACAATTTCTATTTATTTAAGCAAGAAAACCTGATAAAGCCTTAACCCTTTTTTACGCATGACCAAATTTGCAACGCCATCACTTATAGCTTAGCCACTAAAACCCGCAAACGTTTCAATTGTGGATATAATGCCGACGTAGTTAATTAAAATTTCTTGACCAATAACCCTTAATAGACTAATCTTATTTTCTTATTTTTTCTCCCATTGCACAGTTTTGATTATGACACGTTTCAAATCATCATTACTTTATATTCCAAGTGTCACACTATTGACTTAATAAAGCTTGATAATAGCTATTTTGAAGTACGATTAAGACTACTTTTAAAGAAGCTTGCAACGTGAGAGATAGAAACCAAGTCTGACAACAACAGACTAAAAGGTGTTAAGAAGACAATATCCAAAAATGATATATATCCGAGTGACTCAGGATTTTTGTTCATCGCCGGAAATGATTAATAAAAATCAGAGCTACCCGCTTAAGTTGGGACAGTTTAAGGTTAAATCGTTCGCTGAGCGGAGTCGAAGCGTTACCCGACAAATCGAAGTATCTGTGCCGAGCTGAGGTTCAGTGTTCCTGGCATCAATAGGCCGGTTTTATTTATTTGTTCCGGTTTAAATAGATAACCACAATCAGAACGCTAAATGTATTCTTTGTAGGAAATAACTTTACGGCACAGTTTAAGGTAAAGATACTGACAATTTTTTCCAAGAAAAATATTTATTAAATACTTTACTTAAAACAATTGGCTATCAACTTAAGCCGTGGCAATTTGAATAGACTTTATTATTCAGAGTGAAAGTTCTACTTGTGAACAAGCAAAGTCTATAGACTTTCAGAAATTAATTTCCAATTCGCGTCGCTGTAAGCTCATACAGATAACATCCCTTCAAGAGATGGTATCTGTCGACATAGAAATTATTTAGCTGAAAATGTCTAATTTCACTTTGACCCCGACTAAGTGGGTAGCCGGCTACATGGGAGCGACGTCACCACCATCGTGACTTGAAACGTTAGTCGCTATGCAGCTGTCGCTCCCACAATAAATCTTCGCATTTAAGACGCGACGATTTTACAGATACCATCCCGTCAAGTGAGTACTGTTATTCACCCCAACTTAAGTGGGTGTCCAAACAGCTAAATGCTACAAATTATATGAATATCTATTTATTCGCCCTTAATCAATGTAACCCATTGATTTTTAATAGATCATGCTTTGAACAGTCATAATGCACAAAAATATTCTCTCTTAATAACAATGCTTTATATAAAGTAGCGAAAAATTTAAATATATCAATTAAATCGATTTTTAGAGTGAACTTATAATAACTTAATACTCCGCTATAAGCACGCTTTGAATTGTATCCAAATGTATCAAGGCGACAAAACCATCTCTAAAAATTGTAAAAGCAGAGCATAAACGTAGTAAATATTTTGTAATTATTCAGCCCCCCTCTCTTTGAAAAATAGGGGTTAGGGGGGCGATTTTATTAGCTCCACTTCTTTGCCCCCCCCACCTCTTTTCAAAGAGTAGAAGATGAATAACTAAACAATTTGTTAAATTTAATGAATGAATGAAAAACATTTCTTTCATTATTGCATCTCGATTCTGTGTAAGCAGATATCTTCGATGCTTTTAAATAATCTTTGATAACTCAAAGATCCCTTCCTTAACAGGAATTTAATAACTGACTGTTGATATTGTAACTATGCAATTTCAACAACTCAGTTAGCTACAAGGAGAATTAACCATGAAAAAGATTATAGTAGTTTTTTTGAGTCTTGCATCAGTTTTTTGCTTGACCAACAAACCGGTTATGGCGATAACGTTACCTTGCGAAAGCAAACTCGCAGAAGCTGCAATACCACAAGATGCCTATTACCTGCCCGAAAATAATGCAGCCTCACTACAAAGCGCACTCAATAAATACAGCATTGTTCGATTAAGACCCGGTGGTAACTATAGAACATCACTGCCAATCCAATTAACGTCTAATCAAGCGCTTTATGGATTGGCGGGTACACAATTGCCTCAAGTGACTATCCCGCAAGGAACAGAAAATGCCATACTCAGCGGTGTCAGTCCGGCAAAAATCTTGTTTACTGCGACATCCAGAGCGACAAAACCCACTCAAAACAATTGCCTTAACAGAATATTAAATTCTTCAATAACAGCCCAAAATGTAGCACTTACCAATAACCTGTTCACCGACTTAAGTAGAACCACTGTAGATATTGACACCTCTCAAAAAGGCTATTTAACAAACAATCGTTTTATACGCACTATGGCGCACGGCGCTTATCCGGTCATAAAAATAATAGGTGATAGCGCCAAGCAATCGCAAGACAATATGTTCATTTGGACCAACATACTAACACCTTGGGGTGAAGGTATTATTATCAATAACCAAAAAAACATCAGTTTTGTTGGCCTTGATGCAGAATCATGGAACTGGGGCCCCAGATCCCTATATCCGGGGATGATGAATGTTTTTAATACTGACTTTTTATCGGTATTTATGTCAAATGGTGGTGACGATCACAATCATAATGGCCAATATTTTAATCTGGATGCAACAAACATTACCTTGCAAGGCATGAACATAGGCACCACTTTAAATCCGGGCTTGATTCTGGGGAATGCAGTTCAAAATCTCTTATCGATTGACACTCAGAATATCGGCCTTACAAAGAATAATGGCTTAACAGAGATTATTGATTTTTTTCCTAATGCAACCCCCATTGTCGCTGATAACAGTATTGCCATAGCACCAGCAAGCCTCCCTAAAAGCACCAAGACAAACATTACCAATATATTAAAATCCCAACAAAATACTTATAACTTATTGGATAAACCGATATTTAATGAAATACCTGATCCGGCTGGTGCAAATTGGCAAGACAACCTTAGCGCACAAGCTGATTCTGCGGATGCCATTCAGGCTTTAATTGATCAAAACGGCATAGCCCAACTTGATGCCGGTATTTACTACATCAGTAAACCACTACTGCTTAAAGCGGGACAAGGCATTATCGGTGCCGGTGCCAATCAAACCGCCATTATTGCAATGTCACCCACTATCGACCTGATTGCCGGAGCAAACCATTCAGATACCAATATTGTAGTCACGTCTTTTATATTGGCCGATTTAACCCTGCAAGGGGGGCTTAACGGCATTAATCACAGTAATACCGGTTCCGGCCAAGGCACAGATTATGTTTTGTCTACACTGTCCCATGTCACCATTCGCAATATGGCCAATGCCGGCATCTTAATCAATAATATTTATGCCTGGGATAACAATTATATTGATAACACCAACTTTTATCGCTGTACAACCGGCATCAAGCAAAGACCTAACCCGGCTTATGTCGGTGGTGATCAGATAGGCATCACGTTTCTGGATAAAAATATTTTTTACCAAACCCAGTTTATTGAAAACGATATAGCAATAGACTGGCAGGCAAACCGTGGCAATAACCTCAATGCTTTTATTAACTGTTTTTTTAAAAATAACAAACTAACCCTTAGCCTGACTCATTCGGATTCAACCCTCTTTGCGAACAGTGTTTTTGAAACGAATTCCAGTCTACCGCTATTACAATCTGATCGGGTAACGGGCTTTATCAGCAGTTACTTTGTCATCACCCCACCTGCCAATACACTTTTTAATGGCAACGTATTTTGCAATGATTGCAGTTTTGACAACAGGGCAATAAATGCCGGCTTAATTGTTGCGCCAACCAGTAAAAACAGTTATTTTATTAACAGTACTCTGATAAATCCAGCTACTCAAACGCTGGGCACCGGATTAATTATGAATAGCAACTTTACAAACAGCTCACCCTCTACTGTTAACAGCCTATTCAAAAATACAATTGCCAACCCGTTTTAATAGAAGATAAATATCCCTGCCCTATCATTCCCACGCTCCGGCGTGGGAATGCCGCCTGTGACGCTGGAGCGTTACCGGATGAATTCCCACGCTGGAGCATCACTGCCGTTAAGTTAAGCCATTCGCTGAGCCAACGATTTACTGGTTCCCAAGCTGGAGCTTGGGAACCAACGCATAAGGTAACTCGCAATAAATAACCCCGCCCTATCGTTCCCACGCTCCGGAGTCACTGCCCACAGTTAAGCATTGTAGGAGCGGGCCATGCCCGCGATGAAGAAGCTAAATCTAAGCATTACAGCCAAAATATCGCGGGCATGGCCCGCTCCTACGGTATTATTGGTAAGTATTCACCTCCCCCTTTGAAAAAGGGGGACTGAGGGGGATTTATCTAATAAAATCTCCCCTAACCCCTTTTTGTCAAAGAGGGGACTGAATAATTACTATTATTGCACTTACTTAATGACAGTGACGCCGGAGCGTCTGAACCAGGCGGATCTTGGGCGGATATTTTCTGCGTGCTGCCTAACCCCTCGCTTTGCTCTCCACTTTTTTCAAAATTGGAAGTGAATACTTACAACCTTTCTTATCTATATTTCTTGACCCATAATCCTTAATTGACTATGATTGCTTCTGATATTTTACCTACCATTGCACAGTTTTGGTTGCGACATTTTTCAAATTATCACTACTTTATATCTCCCAATTGTCACACTATTGACTTAATAAAGCCTGATAATGGCTATTTTAAGTATGATTAAGACTACTTTTAAAGAAGCTTGCAACGTGATAGATAGAAACCAAGACTGACAACAGACTAAACGGCAATGCCATTAAGTTAAGCATACAATTGGAGTAACACAGCTTTAGCTGTTTTTACAGGCAATAGCTGAAGCGATTACACTCCAGTTTTTTAAACAACTTATGCTTAACGGCATTGGATTAAACGGCTTTACCCTGAAGACAATATCCTAAAAACGCACTTACTTAAAAAGAATTAACCATGCACAATAAGTACAAAATTGCTTTTTTAGGTATTGCATCTTTTTTTTTCCTGACAAACAAAGCGGTTATGGCGATGCCGTTACCTTGCGAGAGCAAACTCGCACAAGCCGCAATACCACAAAATGCCTATTACCTGCCTGAGATTAATGCACGCACGCTACAACAAGCACTCAATACCTACAGCATTGTTCGATTAAAACCCGGTGGTGACTATACAAAATCACTCTCAATCCAATTAAAATCTAATCAAGAGCTTTATGGATTGTCGGGTACAAAATTGCCACCAGTGACTATCCCGCAAGGAACAAGCAATGCCCTGCTCAGCGGAGTCAGCCCTGTAAACATAAGCTTTGAAGGCTTTACCCAGCCCATTCAAAACAACTGCTTTAACCGAATCAGCAATTCAAAAGTTATCGCCAATAATGTCCTGCTGGAAAACAATCTGTTCATTGATTTAAGCAATGTTAGTATTGCCAGTGATACCTCTCAAAAAGGCTATTTAAAAAACAATCGTTTCATTCGTACCATGGTACATGCCCAGTCTCCGGCAATACATATCATGGGGGATATTACCAAGCAATCGCAAGGCAATGTATTTATCTGGACAAACATATTAACCCCGCAAGGCGACGGCATTATTATCAATAACCAAAAAAATATTCATTTTATTGGCCTTGATGCAGAATCATGGAACTGGAGCCAAAAAGCCTTATATCCCGGCATGATGAACATAGCCAATACGGATTTTTTATCGGTATTCATGGCAAACGGCGGCGATAACTACCATAAAACCGGCCAGTATTTTAATCTGGATGCCACCAATATCCTCTTACAGGGCATGGTAATAGGTGTCACTCAAAACCCCGGCATTATTTTAGGCAATGCTGTTAAAAATTTGGTAACTATCGCCACCCAAACTATTGGACTTAACCAAGCCAATACTTCAACACAAGTCATCGATATCGATAAAGATTCTACAAAGTCAATCACTATAAACGCACAAAATATCCAACCGGAAAATATCACGGATACGAAAAAAAACACCCTTGTTGATTTACTGCAAATCGATAAGGACAATTACGCAACCTGGCAGAAACCGGTATTTAGTCCAATCCCTGATCCGGCTGGCGCAAATTGGCAAGCCAATCTCAGATCAAAACCTGATTCTTCTGATGCCATCCAGGCTTTAATTGATACCCAAGGTATTGCCGAGCTTAATGCCGGCATTTATTACATCAGTAAACCACTACTGCTTAAAGCGGGACAAGGCATTATTGGTGCCGGTGCTGATAAAACCGTCATTATTGCAAAATCACCGACTATTGACCTGATTGCCGGCGCAAATCATTTAGATGCCAAAACAACAACAATCTCTTTTGTACTGGCCGACTTAACCCTGCAAGGTGGTCTTAACGGCATTAATCACAGCACAGCAGGTTCCGGCCAAGGTGCAGATTATGTTTTAACTACACTGTCCCATGTCACCATTCGCAATATGGCCAATGCCGGCATCGTAATCAATAACATTTATGCCTGGGACAATAATTTTATTGATCATAGCAACTTTTACCGCTGTAAAACCGGCATCATGCAAAGACCTGATCCGGCTTATGTCGGAGGTGACCAGATAGGCATCACATTTCTCGATAAAAATGTCTTTTACCAAACCCAGTTTATTGAAAACGATGTCGCGATTGACTGGCAGGCAAAACGTGGCAACAATCTTAATGCCTTCATTAATAGCCTGTTCAAAAACAATAAACAAACCCTTAATCTAAACAACTCTGACTCCACCTTCTTCGCCAACAGCGTTTTCGAAAGCACATCCGCACAACCTCTAATGCTGACCAATCGGTTGACGGGCTTCATCAATAGCAGTTTTGTCAATAATCAATCCGGTAGCGTTCCGCTGAATAGCAATATTTATTGCAATGATTGCAGCTTTAACAACAACATGGCAAATACCAGCGTGATTGTTGCGCCAAGCAGTAAAAACAGCTACTTTATTAACAGCACCCTAAGTAATCCAAGCCCCCAAACCTTAGACACCGGCTTGATTATTAACAGTAATTTTACCGATAACGCAATGCCCCCCGTTATCAACCGCTTGTTCAACAATAAAATTACCCACCCTTTTTAACATAATGATAATTATCAGCCACCCAACCGGCAACCAAAACTCAAGAAATGCGGCGGAAGCTTTTTATAAAGCCGGCCAACTTAAGCGGTTTTATACCACTATCGCCTGGAACAGCCAAACGAGCTTGGCAAAAGGACTCCCTGCCAGCGTTGCTGCACTCTTAAAACGCCGGGAATTTAACACTATCCCGTCTGAGTTAATCGCCACCCAAAGTACCCTGGAAATCTGTCGATTGTTGGCCGGAAAATTAAAACTTAATTTCTTGACCGAGCACGAAACTGGTTTATTGTCTATTGATGCGGTTTATCAAGCCTTCGATAATTACGTTGCCAGGCAACTGCCAAAACAACAGGGCGTTAACCAGATGTATGCTTACGAAGACGGGGCGCTGAAAACCTTTAAAGTTGCAAAACAGAATAATATACAAACCCTGTATGAACTCCCCATCGGTTATTGGCGGGCAGCACAACAGATTATGGGCGAAGAGGCGCAATTAAAACCGGACTGGGCTCATACCATCCTGTCCACACGCGACAGCGCCCAAAAACTGGAACGTAAAGATCAGGAACTGGCCTTGGCCGATAAAATCATCGTAGCCAGCCAATTTACCGCAGATACCCTAAAATTATCAGCGGTCTATGACAAAGAAATTATTGTTATTCCTTATGGCAGCCCACAACCCGTAAAGCAACCTGATTTTAGCCGCCATAAAAAACTTAAAGTGTTATTTGTCGGTGGACTCAGCCAAAGAAAAGGCCTGTCTTATCTTCTTGATGCTGCACGTTTATTGAACGACAAGATAGAGTTGACCATCATAGGTACTCGCCTCGCTAAATGTGCACCTCTGGACGCGGCACTGCAACAATACCGGTACATTCCCAGCTTGCCACATCATGAAATCCTTAAAGAAATGGATCAGCATGATGTTTTTGTGTTCCCTTCCCTGTTTGAAGGCTTTGGCTTGGTCATATTGGAGGCCATGGCACGCGGCATACCGGTAATTACCACACCCAATACCGCAGGGCCTGACGTTATCACTGATGGCAAAGATGGTTACATTGTGCCTATCCGCTCGGCCCAAGCCATTACTGAAAAACTGGAATTATTGGCCAATAATCAGGATCTGCTTGATCAATTAAAAACAGCAGCACTGGCCAAAGCCAGGCTTTTTTCCTGGGCCAAATACCAAAGCCAATTAACGACATTACTCCATGAATAAACAAGAAATCGCCAGAAAAAGCATCGTTAAATACGTCTTGATTATTTATTGGATGCTGATATTTGAAGGGGCATTCCGTAAGTGGTTTTTCCCGGAATATCATCAGATTATTTTCTTTCTGCGCGACCCAATTGTTTTGCTCGTTTATATCATCACCTTGCGCAACCGTATTGTTAAACGTGACGCGCTATTAACGGCTGGCATAATTATTTCGTTGGTATTTATTCCCTTGATTTTTCTTCAGGTTTTAATCACCAAAATAAACATACTGACCTTGATTTACGGTTGGCGCATGTATTTCTTTTACTTGCCGCTGGCTTTTGTCATCAAGGATACTTTTCATCATGAAGATATATACAAGTTAATCAGACAAACACTTTATGTTTCCATCCCGCTTTCCGTATTGGCATACATCCAGTTTATCTCCCCACCCACCAGCTTTATTAACCAGGGCTATAGCAGTTTTGAAGTTTTTACGGTAACAGTCGGCATAGTAAGAACAACCGGCACCTTTACCTTTACGTCAGGACAAACCATGTATGCAGCCAGCCTGATGGCCATGCTGGTGTTTGCCTGGTTATATCGTAAACGCTACTCGTTGCTTAGCCTGCCCTGGTTAATGGTAACTACAGGAACTGCCATGACAACATTACTGTTAACGGGAAGCCGTACCGCTTTTTTTATGACCGGAATAATCATAGTCGCTACTTTTATTGGCTTGATGTTTACTAATGAAACAAAACTTAAAGCTAACGGCACATTTTTATTGATTTTCCTGATTTTGGTAGGAATCTTGATGTCTTTGGGACCACTAAAAAAATCGATTGATGCGATAGGCAGTCGCTTTGAAGCGTCACAGGTATCGGAAGGAAATCCAATATTCCGGGCAATAGCACCTTTTATAGTATTTACCAGCCATATAACAACGACCCCCCTACTAGGTCACGGCTTGGGCCTTACCAGCGGGGGAGGCTCAACACTGGCAACCGGTAAAGCAAGCTGGCTGCTGGCAGAAGATGACTGGTCAAGAAATATTGTGGAAGCAGGCCCTGGATTCGGTATCCTTTATATTTTTTATCGCATGGTTTTTACCGTTATTTTGGCACGGCGCTGTATTAACGCGGCTGCTAAAGACAATAATGTGCTGCCAATGATTTTATTTGGTTTTATAGGTTATTACCTGCTGGCAGGGCAAATTGCCAGCGTAGGTGTATTTCAGGGCTATACCTGGATATTTGTCGGACTGGTGATGGCAGCCGCAACAAAAAAACAGCACAATGAAACTGCCCAACCTATATCCGTCCCCTCGTATCCCAACATCATCGGCTCGGATCACATGGTTATATATAAAGATACCCAATCAAACCCTATAACCTTGGGTTAATGACATGCTGATTCAATTAACCAAATTTTTCTTCGGCTCCGTCGCTGTCCAAGGCCTTGGCGCGATTGCCGGTCTATTGATAGCTCGTTGGATGACCATCGAGGATTATGCCATCTTTACCGTCATGATGGTGATTACCGGTGCCATGTCAGTATTGACGAAAGGCGGCGTACACTTGGGCTTTACCGCCATCGTTGGTCGCACTTGGCCGGATCGAACCCGTGCCGCACAGGCGCTTGGTGCCGCCATGAAGGAACGGCGTATTATTTCGCTATGGGTGCTACCGCCGCTGTTGCTGGTGGCGGGATGGTTATTACTTAGAAACCATGCAACACCCCAATTGATTGCCGGTTTATTGTGCCTGCTTTTATTGCAATGGGAATTTGACATGCGCACTCGCGTAGTTGATCAGATACTCATGTTTGCCAACCGCGCAGCCATTACGCAGGCGCTAGATGCTGTTCTGGCTTTATTCAGAGTGCTAGGTGTAATGGCACTGTATTTTTATACACTCATGCAGCCGTTAATGGTGATTACTCTGGGGGTTTTGGGGGCAGGTTTTCGGATTCCATTTATTGGCCGCTGGGTAAAGCAAGAACTACCTACACAAGCCATTGCCAGCAGCCCTGAAGATAGTGCAGAAATAAGACGCATCACTCGACGACAACTGCCTCTGGAAGTTTTTTTTGTGCTTCAGTCGCAAATTATCTTGGCCATTTTGGCCTGGTATGCTGCCACTGATCAAACCGCCTCCATTGGTGCACTAGGTCGGATTGGTCAATTATTATTACCGGTGCAAGCTGTGGTGCAAGCATTTGGCATTCCACGTTTTAGCAGCGCCAAACAACATATATTCCGTGATTGGTTATTATGGTCAGTCGCTGGAGGCTTACCAGGTTTGGGACTTATCGTGATCGCCTATTTTTTCCCAATCATCCTGTTGTTTTTAATTGGCCCCCACTATGCCAGTCTGCATTACGAATTACTAATTGGAACCATAGGAATGGCGGCCAGTGCAGCGATAGGCAGTGCCTGGCTATTACTTGCCCACCGTGGATGGAATCACTGGGCATGGCTACAGGTACCGGTGGTGCTAACCTGGTGTGTAACTGCCCCGCTGTTTCTTGACCTAACTCGACTTGATCAGGTGCTCTGGTTTCAAGCTGGATTTCCATTGGGACTGTTGGTCGTCATAGTTGTTGAATTAATGGCAGCTCGTTATCGGGGAGATTTATCCAATACAGTCCTAAGTGAAAAAAACTAATATTTTAGAGAAACAATCAATGACGAACCGAAATTTAATACCGCGTGCCATTTTCAGGCTAAGATATCATGTGTTTGATATGGGAAAGTTAAGGGCTATTTATTGGCGCTTACTTGGAATGAAAATTGGGCGAAAAACCAGAATGCCAAAAATATTTGTCACCTGGCCACATCAAGTTTCGATTGGACAGAATTGCAAGTTGGAAAATCATCTCTATTTTCATTTTGATGGCATCTATCAACCCGGCCCCTCTATAAAAATTGGTGATAACACTTTTATCGGTAGTGATTGTGAATTTAATATTCGGCGCTCCGTGTTAATAGGCAATAACTGTCTAATCGCGTCAGGATGTAAATTTATTGACCATGACCATAACATTTCAGGCACAGGTGCTTTTCTACAAACAGATGGACTTGAAGAAGAAATCATCATTCAAAACCATGTGTGGCTTGGCGCTAACGTAATTATATTAAAAGGTATCACCATTAATGAAGGAGCTGTTGTGGCGGCTGGGGCTGTCGTTACCAAATCAATTCCAGCCAATGAAATATGGGCAGGTATCCCTGCAAAAAAAGTAGGTCAGCGAGTTTAAAGACCCTATATTTTACAACAACATACTTAGAAATTTTATGACTATAGCTTTCATCACCCCACCCGGCCAAGGCGGAGTCAAAGATTATACTGATAAACTGGTTGAGTACTTGGCTACTGAACAAACCGCTACCGCTATTGCTTGGCAACAAGATTCGGCAAATGCTGTTACAAAACAAGCATTATGCAACGAAACTCTGTATTTGCAGTATTCAGGCTATGGTTATGCCAAGCGCGGTACCCCACTCTGGCTATTACAGCAGTTGCAAAGCCAGCGTCCGCAGATTAAAACCCTGGGGGTATGTTTTCACGAACTTTATGCCCTTGGCCCACCGTGGGGATCTGCCTTTTGGCTCTCGCCTGCTCAACGCCATATTGCTCGGCGCTTGGCAGAGTTATCGGACTTTTGGATCACTAATCGCGAAGAATCTGCTCAATGGCTACGCCGCTTTGCCGGTGACAAGCCGCACGCCGTGTTGCCGGTATTTTCCAATGTTGGAGAAATGCCGGTTTATTTTTACCAACGCTTACCTAAGATCGTTGTGTTTGGCGGGGCGGCGCTAAGGTTAAAAACTTATCGAGCCGCAGGCGATAAGTTTTTTGTCTGGGCAAAGCAACAGGGACTGGAGATACATGATGTAGGTTCCACCATCAGCGACCCCCTCTGGTCTAAACGGTTAACTGCTGAGGGTGTCCTCGTCCACGGGCGCTTGCCTGAAACGGAAATTAGCCGATTACTGGCTGATGCGATGTTTGGACTGGTGGTTTATCCAGTGGAATATGTCGCCAAGAGTGGTGTATTTGCCGCCTATTGTGCTCACGGTGTATGTCCAGTATTAATTTCCCGGCAGTATCCATCTACAGATGGATTACTACAAAACCGGCATTATCTGGCGGGCATACCGGAAACCGTTTGGACACCTTCTGTTGCCGCAGATATTGGGCTAACAGCATGGAGCTGGTATCAACCGCATCGCTTGGCCAGTCATGCCGTTACGTTAAACAACTTATTAGGCAGGGGGGTGAACAATGTTTCGTGATTTCATCTATTTATGGGAGTACCGAGAGCAACCACAAGAACTTAAACGCTGGTTAACTGTTTGGGTTAAGCGCTTTGTTAATCTGACTAATGTGTTTGGTTTACTGATAGCGCCGGTTCGATTGCGTAGCAAAGGCTCGCTAGTAGGACGATTAGTTGTATTAGGTTCATCACGCATAGAAGGCTCTTTCACAAATCTGACGATTGGAAATGAAACATCATTAGGGCGATGTCATATCGCTTTACATGATAAGGTTACTATCGGTAATCGGGTTGTGCTAAACGATGGCGTGGAAATATTGACCGCCAGCCATTCTTTGAGTGACCCTCAATGGCGGCATAAAAAAGCCCCCATTGTGATTGGTGATTACGCCTGGATTGCAACCAATGCAATACTGCTACCCGGTGTGACAATAGGACGTGGTGCAGTTGTTGGCGCGGGTGCTATTGTCCGCAATGATGTTGCTGATTATGCCGTTGTGACAGGAAATCCTGCGCAAATAACAAATGCCAAACGCTCAACATTATTGAACTATTCACCTGTGTTGCTCAATGCACCATTTGAAGCATGGGTTGGTAGAAATATCTCGCAAATAAATTCAATCCCGGAACATCAATGAAAATACTACTTGTCGGAAATTATTTACCAGATAATCAACAAAGCATGGGGCGCTATGCTGAACTGCTTCGCGACAAATTACTTGAAAAAGACATCAAGGTAACATTGATAACACCTTGCAATGTATTGTTGCGACTGTCTTTTTTTACAGGCAGTCTAAAAAAATGGTTAGCTTATATTGATAAGTATATTTTATTTCCGGTTTTATTAAGATGGAAAGCAAAGTCCTATGATGTCGTGCATATTTGCGACCATTCAAACTCGCCTTATGCCCGCTTTACCGGTAAAAAACCCACCTTGATAACCTGTCATGATATGCTTGCTATCAGAGGAGCAATGAACGACTTTGATTCTTGCCCTGCAACGACAACCGGTCGACTCTTACAAAAATGGATATTAAGTTCATTTGCTTATGCTGATTTACTGGTTTGCGTTTCGCAATTTACCATGGATGATGTTCTTAAATTGACTGATCGCGATAAAAGCGCAGTGACCGTTAATCATTTAGGTCTGAATTTTAATTACCGGATCATTAGTACAGAGGCTGCCACTGAAATTTTGGCTTCAATTCCAGAGTTTCGCCAAGATATTCCTTATTTACTCAACGTGGGCTCAAGTATCGCCCGCAAAAACAGGGAAGCGGTTATTCGTATTTTTGCCGGTTATCAACAACGCATTGATGCTGTTCTAATTTTTGCTGGTGCTCCGTTAACCACCGAGCAAAAAAAACTGGTAGAGCAATTGGGCATCAAAGATAAAGTCATTGAAGTGCTGGGGCCCAGCAATGATCAATTAATGGCGCTTTATAATAAGGCACAGGCTTTGTTGTTCCCATCAATAGGCGAAGGCTTTGGCTGGCCAGCCATTGAAGCTCAAGCTTGTGGTTGTCCGGTTGTTTCCAGTAGTTCCGGTTCTTTAGCCGAAGTGACCGGAGAAGGTGGTGTTGTACTTGAGCACACCGATGAGCAAGGCATGCTGGATGCACTGATAAAAATCAGTACCCATGATCATTTCAGAAATAAGCTTATCCATCGTGGACTAGAAAATATGTCGCGCTTTAATATAGACCGAATGATTAATCGCTATATTAGCCTGTATCAACAACTTGCAACCACCCTATGAAAAAAATACTTAGCCTGCTGATTATTCCCTTGCCATGGTTTTTAAAAAGACTATTTTATAAACTGTTTTTCAATTATCAATTGCACCCGACCAGCCGCATTGGATTATCCTTGATATTAGTTGATAAGCTTTCTTTAGGCAAGGGAGCGAGAATTGGTAATCTTTCTGTCATTAAAGGCTTATATAATATACAACTTGGAGAATTTTCAAGCATTGGTAACTTAAATTGGATTTCGGCTTTCCCTCTCGATTCCAACAGTCCACATTTCCAACATGAAGCAGACCAAAGAATCCCGGAACTTGTTTTGGGAGAACATGCAGCCATTACTAATCGGCATCTTATTGATTGCACCAACCGTATTGAAATTAAAAGATTTTCAACTTTCGCCGGTTTTAAATCGACCGTTTTAACACACAGCATTGATCTTAAAGAATGTCGACAATCTTCCAAACCCATCACTATTGGCGAATATTGCTTCATAGGTACGGGTTGCATTTTACTGGGTGGAACCGTTATTCCTGATTATAGCGTTTTAGCGGCTGGTTCCACTATCAATAAACCGATGGATAGCACTTACAGTTTGTATGGCGGAACGCCTGCAAGGTTTATTAAAAGACTTGAAAATGAAAACTTACAGTATTTCAAGCGTACAACTGGATATGTACTTTAAACCATACAAATTCTTCAAATGTTACGGCCGGGGTTGCAAGCCCAGGCCAGCTCAGTAGCTTTATACACAAAACCGGTTAGTTTAAAAAATGAAAATCCTGCACATTATTCGCTCAGTCAATCCCGAGGGCGGCGGCCCGATTGAGGGTGTTTTACAACTTTCTTCAATCAAGAGAGCACAGGGTCATAGCGTTGATATTCTTAGTCTGGATTCACCCGATTGTGAATCCGTCAGAGCTTGTGAATTAACCGTTCATGCGATGGGGCCTGGGCTGGGGCTATATGGCTACAGCAATAAGCTTAAACCCTGGCTGGACGCTCATGCCCAGGATTACGATGCATTTATTATCAATGGTATCTGGCAGTACCACAGCTTTGCAGCGCATAGCGTCCTTAAAAGTAAAAACCTGCCATATTACCTGTTTACCCACGGCATGATGGATCCGTGGTTTAAGTATCAATACCCGCTTAAACATTTAAAAAAATGGCTGTACTGGCCATGGGGTGAATACCCGGTACTGCGTGATGCCAAAAAAGTGCTGTTTACCTGTGAAGATGAAAAAATGTTGGCGCGACAATCCTTCTGGTTGTATCGCTGCAATGAACAGGTAACCAATTACGGCACCAAAGGCCATGTCGGTAATGCCGAAGAACAACGCCTCTTGTTTTTGGATCATTACCCTCATCTGCAAGACAAACCTTTTTTACTGTTTTTAAGCCGTATTCACCCGAAAAAAGGTGTTGATTTATTGCTTGAGGGATTTGCCAAGCACCATAAAGATCAGCCCGACCTGCAACTGGTGATAGCAGGGCC
>Ga0194056_10000034_pt1 | contig 49629 bp, 46 predicted proteins | sample SepL4413m_MetaG_FD_155458 | JGI IMG/M metagenome (GOLD analysis project Ga0194056, IMG submission 155458) | Anoxic zone freshwater microbial communities from boreal shield lake in IISD Experimental Lakes Area, Ontario, Canada - Sep2016-L442-13m | ecosystem: Environmental > Aquatic > Freshwater... | reverse complement strand
GGATTTGTCTGAGTAGTCGGCGGGATCGTCGCAGATCGGCCGCAAGTCGAGGACGGGCACTCGGACGCGGATCGCCTCACCAATGATCAAGTCGTCGAACACCGCCACGGCCGCCTGCAAAACTCCGCCCTCGTCTGGTAGGCCCCACTCGGCGCCGAGGGGGCAGCGATCATAGATCGTACATACGACCGTTGCCTTGCCGCGGGCACAGACTGCGTCCAGCATTTGCCGGTACTCGCGGCGGAACTTCTCCCTGGTCCGCGCGAGCGTCACGAGGGCGTCACTCACGGTCCCGGCGCGTCCGTCCAGCACGCTGCCCTGGCCCAGAGCGTCGTTTCCGCCCACACTGATTACCAGGTGCGAAGCGTCCGCCGGCGCACGATCTAGCTGCCGACATACGTCGGCGATCCGGTGTCCGTCAACGGCTACAAGGGTCGCGTCCCACCCGCCGGGCAGCAGACCGCGCAGTTGATCGAGGACCGGCTCTTCGCCCCGGTCGTCCTGATGGACGTAGCTGCCGTTGTCGAAAATCGAGTCGCCCAGTAGTACAATGTGGTTCATAAATCTTCCTTTCTCTCACCTGGAATTGTGCTTGGGTAGTCCAGCGCATCTTTCATTCTCTTCCAATCCAGCATAACTTGATCCACGCTGCCTTTGTTCCGCATCATCTGGCCAAAGTACCCGGTGTGAGCCTGGAACCACACCTTGGTATTGCCGATTGTGAAAGGCGAGCTAATGGCCGCCTCCATGTTTTTGGCGCGCGAAAGTCCATATTGGCGCCGAATAGGATTGAATGTATCCATTCCAAGACAGATTACGAGGCGAGGATTGACGATGTCGATCTGCGGAAGGGCAAACTCCAGTGCCGCCCGTTTTAGATCACGGTCGGGAATCCCAGCGCTCATTCCACCTGGTTTCACGAAAGGAAAGAGGTTTGTCCCGTAGACGTCGGAGAGTGACAAGCCGAAGGTGTCATTTAGAAGTCGAACGAGATTGATATTGGTCGTTAGGCTCCGCGTATAGCCCAAGTCTCGCGCGTCTCGGTCGAGAGGACCGCTCAACGCGCAGTCAGAGGCCCAATCCAACAGAATGACCATGATATTCGCGTCAACATTACGGGCAGTCTTAGTGTAAGGCGACACGGAATCGCATTCGTATGCGCCATCGTGATAGTCAGCGATAGAATTGTAGCCATCCCATCGGGTGGATTGCCTCAGCCTTGCCAATGACAGCAAGCGAGAGCGTTTGTTCAGTTCATCCGGCATTGGACTTCTCCGTATAGGCAGGCACGGCAGGGATTCATGCTTTCGAGTGAATTTGTTCTGCCTCCTGCGGATTTGTTCTTGTACTTGAGCGGAATTGCTCATCTCCTATAGTAACGCAGGGGTTGGTCAGATTGTGGGTAAGCCCAAGCAGGTAAAGCGATCTATGTCCCGTAAAGGCTTCCTTGCCTGTGTAGAAGACCGCTCCCGATCGTGCGAGTAGCGTGGGAGGAAGTGAATTAATCGCTACGTCGATTGAAGTGGTCATAGTCTCCGCAATCTCCATTTTGCCAGCGCAGCAAAAAACCCGCTTCGATTGGTGTCCAGCCAAACCGGAAGCGGGCTTGATGCCTTGCGGCATGCTTCGATGTTTTGGGTGTTTGGCTGGACTTATTACCTAAGCCATTATAACGCGCTATGCAACCAAAGTAGGTTATCGGTACAAAAACTTTTAAGCCGTGACCGTCCCGATGCTTTTGGTTTATCCTTCGTTTCGCTTTGTTCGACTCCGTTTTGGCCGTCGCCGGTCTGCCGGCCAGCGAGGACCGCAAATCGCTATGGTTCGTAGTTCCGCCAATCCAGCGGAAAAGGCGTGACGAGCACAAACGCATCTACGACATCCCAAAAGCGCGAGTCCGGCCAGCCATTGATGACCGCGTGGGCAGTGATTCGGTTATGGGCAGTGTGCGATGGAACAGGGATGACGTGATGCACGTCATGACAGGGAGTTCGCCTCTGGAACAGCCTCAAGATACCGTCAATCCGGTTGGCCGCCTCGATATAGCGGGCACCAGCGCCGCAGCACCCACCCCCGAGTTACTCCGCCAACAAACCTTTTCGCCCCCAACACCGCCCCTCACGACCCAAGCCTCGAATCTATTCCAGTCGGTCGTCGCGTTCGTAGGCGATGGCTGCGGCGTTATCCTCTTGTTCCGCAGTTTTCGCGCCAAGCCCAACTTTGCATCGCGCTAGGCTAGCCCTTGGACGGGCTAGAAACGTAATGCATGGATGCGAGATGCCAGCAAAACTCTTGGGGCAATAAATAGCGAATTTTTTTGACCCCCGACTAATGCCTTTTGAAAAAAGGGAGGCGAAGTTGCCAAACTTGCCAAAAACTTGCCAAAGTTGCCAGAAAGTTGCCAAAGTTGCCAGAAAGTTGCCAAACTACTACCCATCCTTTTGTGTATCACAAACACTCTCAGGAGTGTAAACCCGTGTTTTTCCGCAGTATTCTTCGTGTGATATCCATCCTTTGGTCAAGGCGATTCCGCTATACGTGGTAGTAAACGGTCAGGAAAACTCCAGATACCATGAAACTATTGATATGATTTGATGAATCTGCTATTTTGGGGGCATGGGGCCTCGATCATAACCTTGCCAACTGCTAGCAGTGACCGCAGGCCGTAGGGTGCGTGGAGCGAACCAGCGGGGAAATGGTGGGTTGCGCACGGAGTCGATCCTTTGGGAACACTTACCCCTGTTCTGGACCGGTTCGCGTAACGCACCATTTCGCTTGCGGTCCGTGCTTCACCCACTGAGCTCCGAAATCACCTTAATCGGCGTACCGACCTTGTCTCCCGAGGGGGAAGGCCACGCCGGACAGCGCAAATCGCGAGTTGTTCACCGACGCCGCGGAGTCAGAGACCCTGAGCATGTGTGGAAACTCCATGCGCGAGAACCGGGAGACCCTGGAAACTCCTACAAACACTTTGATTCCGTCATTTTTTAACATGCCTTCAATGACCGTTCGCACACGATTTGCTCCCAGCCCCACCGGCTATTTACACATAGGCGGTGTTCGAACCGCGCTTTTTTGCTGGCTTTTCGCCCGGCGGCACGGGGGGCAGTTCATCCTCCGCATCGACGATACCGATCAGCAGCGGAATGTCGAAGAGGCACTGGCCCCGATTCTGCACGGCCTGCACTGGCTGGGAATTGATTGGGACGAGGGACCGGAGGTCGGCGGCCCGTACGGTCCCTATTACCAGTCGCAACGGGGCGATCGTTATCAGGCAGCGGTCGAGAAGCTGCTGGCTGCTGGGGCAGCCTACTACGACTACGCCACGACAGAGGAGTTGCAGGCCGAGCGGGAGGCGGCTGAGCGCGAGAAGCAAGTTTTCCTCTATAGCCGCCGATTCATGGCCGAGACGGCGGCCGATCGCGCCCGCTTTGAAGCCGAGGGGCGGAAACCGGCCGTGCGGCTGAAAATGCCGCGAGCAGGAACTCTTGTCATTCAAGACATCATCCGCGGCGATGTGGCGGTGGACTGGGCACGCGAGCAGGACCACGTCATCCAGCGGGCTGATGGTTCCTTCCTTTACCACCTAGCCAATGTGGTTGACGACTATGACTTCAAGATCTCGCACGTTATTCGTGCCGAAGAGCACCTGTCGAACACGCCGCGGCAGATTTTCATCGCCCAATCGCTCGGATATGATTTGCCGATTTACGCCCACTTGCCCTTTGTGGCCGAGCCGGGCAGTAAGACGAAGCTCAGTAAGCGGAAGCTCGACAAGTATCTAAAAAACGCCGACTTCGCCGCCCTGTTGAAGCATGGCCGCAAGGTGGCCGACGCCTTGGGATTAACGGTCGATCAAAATACGTTCAACCCGGTGGTGGTTGATTTCTACGAGCAGGTCGGCTATTTGCCGGAGGCGATTACCAACTACCTGGCCCTGTTGGGCTGGGCCTTGGACGATCAGACGGAGCATTTCAGCCTCGCGGAGTTGGTCCAGTATTTTTCGCTGGAGCGTGTGAACAAGGCGGCCGCCAGCTTTGATCCGAAGAAGCTTTGGTCCTTCCAGGATCGGCATATGCAGCGGCTGCCGCTGGAGCAGAAAGTAGAGCTTGTCGTGCCCTACTTGCAGCGAGCTGGAATCGTGGAGCGTGGAGCGTGGAGCGTGGAGCGTGGGGCGTTGGGCGTGGAGCGTGGAGCGGCGTACGATTCCCTACCCACGACCCACGACCCACGAATCACGATCGAACATGTCGTCCGCGCCGCCGGCGACCGCATCAAAACTTCGGGCGACATCCTCGATTACGTCTACTTCTTTGTTGCCGACGACCATCTCGTTTACGACGAGAAGGCCGTGGCCAAGTCGCTGCAAAAGCCAGGTGCGGCCGAACTCTTGGCCAAGTATTGTGGCCACCTGGCCGTTGCGGAATCGTTCGAGGCCCAATCGCTGGAACAGATGACCCATGCGTTTGTCGAGGCTCAAGGCGTTAAGATCGGCGACATCGTCCACTCCCTCCGCGCCGCGGTGACCGGCCAGTCCGTCGGCCTCGGGCTGTTCGACAGCCTGGCGATTCTTGGCAAGGCAAGTTGTTTGGCGAGGATCGAACGGATGCTGAAGCAACTGGAATCAAGTAATAATAAATGTCCTGACTGAAGTAGAATGGTTTCTACTTCCTACAAACATCAAGTCGATTTACCATGCGTCCCAGGCACTTCTGCCCATGACTAACAACGATTTCAAGAAATCAAAAAGGAGGACACCATGACCACCGCAACGATCGAAGAAGTTCAGGCGAGCCTGCCCTCGCTGCTTGCTGAGTTAAAACCAGGCGAGGAGTTGCTGATTGTCGAGAACGATCAGCCGGTGGCGAGGTTGGTGGCAGAGCCGGATTCCCCAGTCAAAAGCCGCCAGCCCGGAAGTGCCGTTGGAAAGCTCAGGATCATCGAAGACGATGACGAACATTTAGAGGATTTCAAGGAGTTCATGTCTTGACAGGCAGTCAAGATGACGCAAGGATATTTTTCATGAGCACACCCGACTCTACCCCGACTTCCACGGACTTCCTCCGCGAACACATCAACGATGACTTGGCCAGCGGCCGCTACGACCGCGTCCATACGCGTTTCCCGCCGGAGCCGAACGGCTACTTGCATATCGGCCATGCCAAGTCGATCTGTCTGAACTTTGGCATCGCGCGGGACTACAACGGCCTATGCAACCTCCGCTTCGACGACACGAACCCAACGAAGGAAGAGGTTGAATATGTCGACTCGATCATGGAGGATGTCCGCTGGCTGGGCTTCGATTGGGAAGACCGCCTGTACTACGCCTCCGATTATTTCGATCAGCTCTACGATTGGGCGGAAAAGATGATCCTGGCCGGCCATGCCTACGTTTGCGACCTCACGGCCGATGAAGTCCGCGAACACCGCGGCACACTCACCACGCCCGGCCGCAATAGCCGCTTTCGTGATCGTTCTGTCGAAGAGAGTCTTGACCTCTTCCGCCGCATGAGGGCGGGCGAGTTCCCCGACGGCTTGCGAACCTTGCGGGCGAAGGTTGACATGGCCTCACCCAACCTCAATATGCGTGACCCGGTCATGTACCGCATCCTCCACGCCACACACCATCGCACGGGCGACAAGTGGTGCATCTATCCGACCTACGATTACACCCACGGCCAGAGCGACTCGCTGGAAGGCATCACACATTCCATCTGCACCCTGGAATTTGAGAACCACCGGCCGCTTTACGACTGGTACATCAAGACGCTCGGCATCTTTCATTCGCGGCAGTTGGAGTTCGCTCGACTGAACATCACCTATACAATGATGAGCAAGCGGCGGCTCTTGGAATTGGTGAAGCAGGGGATCGTCCAAGGCTGGGACGACCCGCGGATGCCGACGCTCTGCGGCTTTCGCCGTCGCGGCTACACGCCCGAGGCGATTCGCAACTTCTGCGCGCGGATCGGCGTCGCCAAGGTCGATAGCGTGATCGACATGGCCTTGTTGGAGCATTGCCTCCGCGAGGACTTGAACAAGCGGGCCGCGCGGGTGATGGCCGTGCTGCGGCCATTGAAGGTCGTGATATCGAACTATCCTGAAGGCCAGAGTGATGACCTGGAAGCGGTGAACAATCCCGAAGATCCGGCGATGGGCACGCGGAAGGTGCCGTTTTCACGCGAGATCTGGATCGAGCAGGATGACTTCCGCGAGGATCCGCCCAAGGGCTATTATCGGCTTTCGCCCGGCAAGGAAGTGCGGCTCCGCTGGGGCTATTTGATCACCTGCACCGATGTCGTTAAGGATCCGAAGACCGGCGAGGTCGTTGAGCTGCAATGCACCTACGATCCGGCCACTCGTGGCGGCAACGCCCCTGACGGACGTAAGGTGAAAGGCACCATCCACTGGGTCTCGGCCGCGCATGCCGTACAGGCCGAGGTGCGGCTCTATGAGAACCTCTTCAGCGTGCCCGATCCCAGCGATGTGCCGGAAGGATTGGATTACAAGGTACACCTGAATCCCAATTCGCTGGAGGTGCTGCCTTGCTGTTACCTCGAGCCAAGTCTCACATCGGCGCAGGCTGGCGATCGCTTCCAATTCGAGCGATTGGGCTATTTCGCCGTCGATCCGGATACCGCGCCCGGCAAACTGGTGTTCAACCGCACGGTATCGTTGCGCGACACCTGGGCGAAGATCGAGAAGGCGCAAAAATGAGCGGTGAGGAGTGTGCGCAATAGCAGTACACTCCGTGTGCCACCTGCTGTAGGATGCCAATTCATTCGGTTTACTTTTCGAGGCTCTCCGCCAAGTTTGTGGTGCGGGCGTCTCGCCTGCCTGGTTCAACCACAACATCTTGGGCAGGCGGGACGCCCGCACCACAATTATCCGCAAACTCGGCGGAGAGCCCTTTTCGATCAAGGCAGCGGTGGATGAATCGCAGCTTGCCTACTCATCCCATCTTAATTGCCTCTGTGGTTTTTTCTATTTATGCCGATTATGCCCAATATTCCTTCAATACCGATGGCAACGACTGCCGATGCTCAGAGGTACGAACTCTGTATGCTCTGAGAACCTATCGGAGAATTCTGAGATGGCCTGGATCCTGCGGGGTTCAAACCGAATTCTCGGATAGTTTCTGAATCGAAGGGGGAAAATCCATGATTCGCCGCATCATCCTTGCGCTGGCTTGCACCGCCGTCCTCGGAGCGGTCTACCTCACACCGAAAGCCAATGCTCAGCAGGCATTCAATCAACCGTGGGGCCAGTCCTATAGCACTCAGGACTGGAACCGCATGTATCACTACCCGTATGTTTATTATCCCCAGAACTTTTGGGGGCCAGACTACTACCGCAGTTCGGGAAACATGTATAACCGCTACCCGCCCGAAATGCAAATCCCGGTCTACAACCGCCAATGGCATAATGAATACCCCCAGGACAGGCGGTATTACGGTGGGCACCACTTCAATTTGGACGTATTCTAAGTTGGAAAAATACCTTAGAATGATTGTCTAAAAGTTACTCGACGGACCCAATCTGGTTGCTGATAATGGAAACGGTGAATGCCGTCCCAGTGTTTCTCTTGTTTGGCTGCGTGGCGGGATTGGCCGTCGCGCTGTTCGCCATTGCCGCGCTCTTCAATCCGCGGCAATACGTAGGCCCCGTGCAGAAAATGCCCTACGAGAGCGGGATGGATCCGATCCACGATACCCGCCGGCGGTTTGACGTTCGATTCCACCTAATTGCCATCGCCTTCCTCGTATTTGACGTTGAAGTCTTGTTCCTCTACCCTTGGGCGGTGGCCGCCAAGCGACCCAATGTCACAGCGGTGGCCCCCGCAGGACAGGCTTTCAGCCTGTCAGATTCAACGCAGGCTGGAAGCCTACGCAACGACGGAAATGCGACAGGTCAGGCTGGAAAGCCTGACGTGCCAACGGCAGCCAAGTCGTACGACATTTCCGCCGCCGTGCAGGACGGCTTAGCCAGTGACCGGCATATCGTTTTTGGCGGCGCGATGGTGTTTATCGTGCTGCTTGCTTTGGGGTTTGTTTACGATTGGCGGAAGGGCGTTTTTCAATGGCGATAGCCGAACGGACTAGTCAAGCGATGGGGGTACAATGGCGATAGCCGATCTCATGGATCAAGTCGTCACGACCCGGCTCGACGAGTTGGTCAGTTGGTGCCGCAAAAACAGCCTCTGGCCGATGCCTTTTGCCACGGCCTGTTGCGGCATCGAATTGATGGCCGTGGGTGCCAGTCGTCACGACATCGCGCGGTTCGGTTCGGAAGTGTTTCGCTTTAGCCCGCGACAGTGCGACCTGATGATTGTTGCTGGCCGTGTTGTGATGAAAATGCTGCCGGTGCTGCAGCGCATCTGGCAGCAGATGCCCGAGCCGAAGTGGTGCATTTCGATGGGCGCGTGTGCTTCAACGGGCGGTGTCTTCGACACCTACTGCGTTGTGCAGGGGATCGATCGCTTTATCCCAGTCGATATGTACGTCCCCGGCTGTCCGCCACGGCCGGAGCAGTTGATCCAGGCCGTGGTCGATTTGCAGGAAAAGATCCAGCGTGAGGGAACGATGTTCGGCAAGGAATTCTATATAGCCTCGCGTCAACAGACCAAGCGTGCCTTGCAGGAGCCGTGAGATGATAAGGCTCGTCCAAAACAACCTACCGTAGGATGGACCTCCGAGTCCGTCCACGACAAACACGGACGGACTCGGAAGTCCATCCTACAAAGAGTATGAACACTGCGATCGAAGAGACCGTCAACGCCCTTCGCGCCGCCTTCGGCGATTTGCCCGCGAGCGAGTTTCGCGGCGACACCCGAGTGGTCGTTTCGGCGGAAAAAATCTACGATGTCCTGGAGTTGCTCAAGGAAAGGCACGGATTCGACCTGCTGATCGATATCACCTGCGTCGACTACTTGAACTATCCCGGGACCAAGGATCGCTTCGGCCTGGTTTATCTGCTGGCCGGCACGGTAGCCAATCAGCGGCTGACGATTCGGGCGTTTATCAACGAGCCGGAACCGGCAGTCCGCTCGGTGGTGAGCCTTTGGGAAGGGGCCAATTGGCTGGAACGCGAAGTTTGGGACATGTTCGGTATCCAATTTGAAGGTCATCCCGACCTGCGACGGATTCTCATGCCCGAAGAGTTCACCGCCTTTCCGCTTCGCAAGGACTATCCGCTGCAAGGACTTGGCGAGCGGCATAACTTCCCTGTGCTGAAACGGGGGGAGAGTTAGTAACCATGCCCCTGACGCTTTCCGAACTTGCCGACGACCATGCCCAGGACGGCGGGCAGCCGTACTTGTGGACGATGAATTTTGGGCCACAGCACCCGGCAACTCATACCACGTTGCGCCTGGTGCTGAAGCTGGACGGTGAGCGGGTGGCCGACGCCATTCCCGACATCGGTTTTCTCCACTCGGGCTTCGAGAAGATCGGCGAGAGCCTCGATTTCAACCAGTACGTGACGGTCACCGACCGAATGAACTATATCTCGCCCATGTCCAATAACGTCGCTTGGCATGTAGCGGTCGAGAAGCTGTTGGGCATCGAAGTCACGCCGCGGTGCAGTTACATCCGAACGATCATAAGCGAACTGATGCGGATTAGCGATCACCTGCTTTGTCTGGGGGCGATGGGTCTGGACGTCGGTGCTGTCACGCACTTCATGTACGCATTCAACGCGAGGGAGCCGATCTACGAGATCGCCGAGGCCCTCTGCGGTGCCCGCTTCACAAATAGCTACACCCGCGTGGGGGGTGTCATGCGCGACATCACTCCGCTGGTCGTGAAGTTGATCCGCGAGTTCCTTGTCGAGTTGCCACCGGTGATGAACGACCTGGACCGGCTGATGGGGCGCAACCGCATCTTTGTCGATCGGATGCAGGGTGTCGGCGTGTTGACCGAGGAAGAGGCGATCAATCGCAGTTGCTCGGGTCCTATAGCTCGTGCGAGCGGCGTGGTCCGCGATCTCCGCCGCGACGAACCGTATCTATCCTACGCCGATTTTGACTTCCAGGTCTGTTGCGCTCGGGAAGGCGACTGCCTGGCGCGGTATCATGTCCGCATGGCCGAGATGCAGGAGAGCCTGAAGATCATTCGCCAAGCCGTGGAAAACATTCCCCAGGGGCCGGTCAATGTCGGGCCTGACCAGCGTTCCATCCTGCCGCCACCGGGCAAGGTCTGGACGACGATCGAGGGCTTGATCTCGCACTTTGAAATAGTAATGCCGAACCGTGGCATGTCCGTTCCCAATGAGGAAGTGTATTGTGCCACGGAGGCACCCAACGGCGAATTGGGTTTTTATATCGTCGGCGATGGCAGCCCGCGGGCCTATCGCGCCCGCTGCCGGCCTCCTTCGTTCATTCATTTCGCCATGTTTCCGCACTTGATCCGCGGCCACACCCTGAGCGATGTAGTCGCCGTGTTGGGCAGTTTGAATATCATCGCAGCGGAGTTGGATCGCTAGAAACGGTAGAAGCAAATTGAACCAGACACGGTAGGATGGACTTCCAAGTCCGTCCGTTAAACTCTGGACGACTTGGAAGTCCATCCTACAAAAAACCATGCAAACGACACAAGCACAATCGACCGAAACGCTGATCAAGCCGTTTCTCAGCCAGGAGATCCGCTCGGCGATCGAGGCCTATTATCCGCGCTACCCGTCGCGTCGGGCCGTCGTGCTGCCCGCACTGCATATCGTCAACGAACGGTTGGGCTACGTGCCGCTGGAGGCCGTGATCGAGATCGCCCGCATGCTCAGCCTCGCGCCGGCCCAGGTGCAGGACACGCTTAGCTTTTATCAATTCTTTCCCCAGGACATGCCTTGCGGCAAGTTCAAGGTCTGGATGTGCCGTTCGATCAGTTGCTCGTGTTGCGAGGGCGAGGTGCTGATGGATTACCTGGCCCAAAAGCTCGGCATCCGGCCCGGCGAGACGACGCGCGACGGCCGCGTCACGCTTTTGCCCGCCGAATGTCTCGGGGCCTGTGATTTTGCCCCTGCCATGCTTGTGAACGATACTCTGTACAAAACCATGACCCGTGAGAAGATCGATGCTTTTGTGGAGATGGTCCAATCCGAATGACTTACAAACCCGTACTACTGGCGAACATCCATAAAGAGAACAGCCACAAGCTGGCCATCTACGAGGCGGGTGGCGGGTATCGCGCCCTGCGCAAGGCACTCAAGGAAATGAGCCCGGACGACGTACTCGGCACCGTGCGGGCGTCGGGGTTGCGAGGTCGGGGCGGGGCGGGTTTCCCCACGGCCTTGAAGTGGTCGTTCCTGCCTAAAGATCACCCTGGGCCGATCTATCTCTGCGTCAATGCCGACGAGAGCGAGCCAGGCACGTTCGTCAACCGCGTGCAGATGGAAAGCGACCCGCACCAGATCGTGGAAGGCATTATCCTTAGTGCCTACGCCACGAAGACGACGACCGCCTACCTCTATCTTCGCTATGAATACCCGCTTTCCTATCAGCGCATGCAGGCGGCCATCAACGAGGCCTATTCGGCCGGCTACCTGGGCAAGAGTATCCTCGGCTCGAACTATGCGCTCGATCTGTTCATCCATCGCGGGGCAGGGGCATACATCTGTGGCGAAGAAACTGGTCTGATCGAGAGTCTGGAAGGCAAGCGGGCTTGGCCCCGGATCAAGCCGCCCTTTCCCGCCGTGGAGGGCCTCTTCCGCAAGCCGACCGTGATAAACAATGTTGAGACGATGGCCTGCGTGGTTCACATCATCGACCGTGGCGTCGCATGGTTCCGCTCGATCGGCGTGCCGCCCAACCCCGCGGATCCCCGCGACGTCGGCAGCCTGGGACCAAAACTCTATGGCATCAGCGGCCATGTGAATAAGCCGGGCTGCTACGAGGCCCCGCTGGGCATCACGGTGCGACAGGCGATCGACGAACTGGCCGGCGGAGTGTGGAAGGGCCGCAAGCCAAAGGCCGTGATCCCCGGCGGCCTGAGCACCGGCGTGATGACGGCCGATGAACTGGATACGCGGCTGGATTTCTCCAGCCTAATGAAGGTCGGCTGTCTCGGTCTGGGAACGGCCTGCCTGATCGTAATGGACGAAACCTACTCGATGATGGATTTCCTGTATAATAGCTGTCGTTTCTATGCTCACGAAAGCTGCGGCCAGTGTACGCCCTGCCGCGAAGGCACACACTGGTCAATGATGATTCTCGACCGAATCAAGGCTGGCCGAGGGCGGTTGATCGATCTGGACTACCTGGCAGAGATCGGCAACACGATCGGGATCATTCCCGGCACCACGATTTGCGGTCTGTCCGACGGTGCCGCCTGGCCCATCAAGACCACGATTTGCAAGTTCCGGCCCGAATTGGAAGATTTTATTAAGCGGACCAACCCGACCGGCTATGTCGGCACGGAAGCGGTCCCGGCACTGGCCCACGGGAATGGAAAACCACATTAGGAAATTATGAAATTGAAAATTGAAAATTGAAAATTGAAAATTTCAGACGAAACGCTAGTCCGCCTACTGCCCACTGACAACCGACAACCGACAACTTCCCCATGCCCAAAATCACCATCGACGGGCGCGAAATCGAACTGCCTGACGGCCAGCGCATAAACGCGATCGAGGCCGCTAAGCTCTCCGGCGTCGAGATTCCGCATTACTGCTACCACCCGGGTCTGCCGGTCGTTGGCAGTTGCCGCATGTGCCTGATCGAGACGGGCAATCGCGACGCGAAGACGGGCGAGATCAAGATGCAGCCGAAGCTGGTGCCTGGTTGCACCGTGCCAGCCACCGACGGCCTAGTGATTGTCACCGCGAATGAGAAAGTGCGGCAAGCCCGGGCGATGGTCGAAGAGGACCTACTCCTGCGGCACCCGGTCGATTGCCCGATCTGTGATAAAGCGGGCGAATGTACATTGCAGGACTACTATTTCAAGTACGGCCAGGCCAGCCGGCGGACCGACGTCATGCCCTTCACCAGTCGCAAGCGAGACTTGGGTGATGTCAATTTGTTCATCGACCGTTGCGTACTCTGCTCGCGCTGCGTCCGTTTCTGTGCCGAAGTGAGCGGCACAGCCGAACTGATGATCGCCAACCGCGGTGCCCACGAAGAAATCGACGTCGTGCCCGGTTTCCCGCTGCACAACGAGCTTTCGGGCAATGTGGTTGACCTCTGCCCTGTCGGTGCGCTGGCCGACAAGGACTTTCTCTATCAGCAGCGCGTCTGGTTCATGCGGCGGCATCGGAGCGTTTGCACCGGGTGCTCTGTCGGCTGCTCGATTTGGGTCGAGGAGAACCAGGACCAGATTTATCGCCTCAAGCCTCGCGAGAATCCTCACGTCAATAAGTGGTGGATATGTAACCAGGGCCGCTATGGTTACCATCATGTCCACGATGCCAAGCGGCTGGCTGCTCCGCGGCTTCGCAAGGACGGTAAAACCGTCGAACTGAATTGGAATGGCTTGCCCGAAGAATTAAAAAGCAAGCTTTCCACGGCTGGCCACTTGGGTGGTGTACTCTCGCCGTTTATTAGCTTGGAAGAGGCTTATCTGCTGGCCAAGTTGCTGCGGTCGATCGATCCGCAGGCGATACTGGCGATGGGGCCTGTGCCGACGGTCGGCGAGAACCAGAAGTTTCCCGGTGGGTTTGTCATTGCGGCCGAAAAAGCACCCAATCGCCGCGGCGTCGAGGAGATTCTTGGCTACTTCATGCACAAGGTACTCTCGTTTGAGGACTTTCTCAAGGAGATGCAGCGGATCGAGTTTGGCGGCGTGTGGGTTTCCGGCGGTTACAAAGGGCCGTGGATTGAGGAGTCGGCCGCACGGCGATTCGAGAAAGTTCCGCTGTTGGTCGTGCAAGACCTGTTTCCCTCGTCGCTGTCGGAACGAGCCACCTATCAGTTGCCCGCCGCAGCCTTCGCCGAGCGAGAAGGTTCCTACATGAACCGCAGTGATCGGCTGCAAACTGCGAACATGGCCGTGCGTCCGCCGTGGGGCGTGAGGGCCGAGGGCTCCTTGTTCTGGCAGATGCTCGGCCGCAAGGGTCTTTACCATTCCCGTGCCGTGCTGGACGATCTCAGCCGCGAGGGCCTCTATTTTGCCCCAGCCGCCAGCCCCTTGCCAGAAACCGGTCTGGATATGAAGATCAATAAGCTGGCTGAGGTTGGCGCATTGACGGCCAAAACGGCGTAAGGAAATCTCTCATGACCGACTACGACAGTCCCTGGAAAGAAGCCCTGGATATCTATTTCCAGCCGTTCTTGGAGTTATTCTGCCCCCAAGCTCATGCCGAAATCGATTGGAGTCGGGGTAACGAGTCGCTTGACAAAGAGCTCCAAAAAATCGTGCGAGAGGCAGAACTCGGGCGGCGTTTCGTTGACAAGCTGGTGAAAGTCTGGCTGAAAAGCGGCCGAGAACAGTGGGTGCTGGTCCACGTTGAGGTCCAATCAAGTGAAGATGCGGATTTCGCCCAGCGAATGTACGTCTATAACTACCGCCTGTTCGATAGGTATAATAGAGAGGTGGCCAGCCTTGCCATATTAGGCGACGACAATCCGCGCTGGCGGCCAGAAAGCTACGGTTACCGTCGCTGGGGTATCGAAGTCGGGATACGGTTTTCGGTGGCCAAGCTTCTGGACTATTTGCCTGGGCGGCAGGAGTTGGAAGAAAGTCCCAATCCTTTCGCGACCATTGTGCTCGCCCATTTGGATACCTTGGAGACGCGTCAGGATCAACACGAACGAAAAAATCGAAAGTTCCGCTTGATCAAGGGCCTTTTTGAACGGGGCTGGGATACGAATCGAGTACGGCAATTGTTTCGCCTGATCGACTGGATGATGGAACTTCCCGATCCATTGGGAATCGAGTTTTGGCAACAAGTAAAGCAATTTGCAGAGGAAAAGCACATGCCTTTCATAACGACACCCGAGCGAATCGGATTACAGCAAGGGCTCAGTCAAGGGCTCAGTCAGGGACGCATTGAGGGTATCGAGGCGTTGTTGAGACTGAAGTTTGGCGAGCCGGGGTTGCGATTGATGCCGGAAATACGCGAGATCGCGGAAATCGAAAAACTGGAAGCAATCCTCCACTCCATCGAAGCGGCCGTTAGCCCCGAAGATCTACGGCGGAACTTTCTATGCTTCCCATCGTCCTTGTAGCTCTGATCAAGATCGGCCTAGTAATTGGCGGGCTGATGACGGCTGCCGCCTACCTGGTGCTGGGCGAGCGCTGGATCGCCGCTTGGATTCAGGATCGTAAAGGCCCGAACCGGGTCGGCATCCCGCTGACCAAGATCCGCCTCTTTGGGCTGGGGCAACCGCTGGCCGACGGTGTGAAGTTTCTCTTCAAAGCGGAATACACGCCCGATCACGTCGATAAGGGGTTGTACTTCTTCGCCCCCATGACAATTTTCATCACGGCGATCGCGGTCTTCGCCGTCATACCCTTTGGCAGCTTCTTGCCGGGCGATATCTTCCCGGCAAGCTGGGGCGTCCACGAGCCGATCAACCTAGTCATCGCCCCAGGCGTTGACGTCGGCATGATCTTCATCTTCGCCATGGGCAGCATTGCCGTTTATGGCGTGGTGTTGGGCGGTTGGGCCAGTAATAGCAAATATAGTTTCCTGGGTGGGCTGCGGAGTAGCGCGCAGTTGATCGGCTATGAATTGCCCTTGGGACTGGGAATCCTCGGGGTGGTGCTCAGTTCAGGCTCGTTGCGATTGGATGCAATCATGGAGCACCAAGCACAAACGGGGGCATGGAACGCCTTTGTGCAGCCGTTGGGGATGATCGTCTTTTGTGTGGCTTCCTTTGCCGAGGCCAGCCGTCTCCCCTTCGACTTGCCCGAGGCCGAGCAGGAACTGATCGGCGGTTATCACACCGAGTATTTCGGCATCAAGTTGATGATGTATCTGGTGGGTGAATACCTGCACATGGTCGCGGCAGCCTTCCTGATCGTGATGTTGTTCTTCGGCGGTTGGCACTTCTGGGGCCTGACCGGTTCGGGCAACAACGTCACCTGGAGCGAGGCGATCCTGCGAATCGTGGTACTCAACGTCAAGGTGCTGGGCATGGTCTTTTTCTTCATGATTGCCCGTTGGAGTTGGGCCCGATTCCGCTATGATCAATTGATGTCGCTGGCCTGGCTGGTAATGCTGCCGATGGGCATGGTCAACCTAGCATACGTGGCGATTTGGGAAGAATACGGCGGAGATTGGGCACGCAGTGCCGGTTTTTCGCCGCAAATTGCCATGACCCTTTGCGGTTGGGCTGTATTTTCTGTTACTTGGTATGTGGCCACGAAGATGTCGCCGTCGCAGGGTGACAACCGGCCTCGCCGACAATCACGGGAGTCGAACATCCGGCCGGGTTTTGAAGCAGAAAAATGAAAACTGATGATGCCAAAATCCGGTGGGTCGAGTCGCCGAAACTGGGCATGTTGGGTAAAAGCTACCTGACGTTGTTCATCAAGGGGTTGACGACGACCCTGGGGCACTTGTTTTTTCACAAGAAAGTCACACTTGAGTCGCCGGAGCAGCGACACGAAGTCCTTGATCCAGTAAACTATCGTGGCGTACATCGTTTGAACAAGGACGAGCAAGGCCGCGTGAAGTGCGTGGCCTGCTTCCTTTGTGCCACGGCCTGTCCGGCCCACTGTATCGACATTATGGCCGAGCCAAGCCCCTGGCCCGACCGGGAAAAGTACCCCAAGGTCTTCAATATTGATGAACTTCGTTGTATCTTTTGTGGGATGTGCGAACAGGCATGTCCCGTTGAGGCGATCGAGCTGACGAGCTTTTACGATCTGACGGGGACGAGCCGCGAGGAAATGATTTTCGACAAGGAAAAGCTGTTGAGCGTTTTTGACCAGACCAAGGATCGCGAGCCGATGCCCTCGAAACATCCGAACGATGCTGTTCAAGACAGGTTAAAAACCTGTCCTACTTCAGGAGATTCGCCATGATTTCGCCACAAGCGATTCTCGCCTTGGGGACCGCGTTGGCGGCCGTAGGTATCTGGTGGCTCTTGCCTGGCAGCAGCACTCAGCGGCGGATGCTGGGGGGCGTGCTGGCACTGATGGGCTTTGGCTGCCTTGGCTCGCAGGTGCCCGCCGTGGGCGATTGGTTTACCAAGGGCATATTTCACGCCATAGCCGCCGCGACAATCGTGGCTGCCGTGGCCACGATCAGTTGCCGTAAGCCTGTCTATTGCGCCATCTGGTTCGGCATGACGCTCACCGGCACGGCTGGATTGTTCCTGCTGGCCGGGGCCGAGTTCCTGGCCGTCGCCACAATCGTCGTCTACGCGGGGGCGATCCTCGTCACGTTCCTCTTCGTACTCATGCTTTCCCAACCGGAAGGTCATACGTCTTACGACCGGCGGAGTTGGGAGGCCATGCTCTCGGCCTTCACCGGCGCGGTACTCGTGGGAATACTGACGACGATGATCGGATCGGCGATCACGAAGGCGGACCAACTCCCCTCTCCCTTTTCGGGTGATGGACAGGGGGCGAGGAGTGATGCAGGGCAGGCTCTAGCCCGTCCTCCACGCGAAGGCGGGCTAAAGCCCACCCTACAAAAACCCACGGTCTCGCGGCTGGGTGCTGAACTTTTCACCCGTTACCTCGTCGCCGTCGAAGCCACGGGAACCTTGTTGTTTGCGGCTCTGGTGGGTGCCGCAGTAATCGTGTCCCAAGGTCGCGCGGCCATGAGGCGGCCTGATGCAACGCGGGAAGGGGGAACTACCGATGCCTCCTGAACTAGTAGCACTACAGAGCTTTTTTATTGATACTCCCTACTTTTTCCATCATGAAGATCACCATGCCTCCTGAACTAGTAGCACTACAGAGCTTTTTGGCCATCGGAGCCGTGTTGTTCGGCGTCGGGCTGATCGGCTTTCTGAGCCGGCGGAACATGATCGTCATGTTCCTCTCGGCCGAGATGATGCTGCAGGGCGTGTCGCTCAGTTTGGTGGCTTGGGGCCGTTATCATAACGATCTCGGCGGCCAGATGCTGGTGATCTTCATCATTGCCGTGGCTGCCTGTGAAGCGGCCATCGCCCTGGCCCTGGTGCTTATGCTCTTTGAACGCAAAGGCAATCTCGATATCGCCGTATGGCAAGAACTGCGAGAATCAAACCAGCCGCCGTTTGAAGAAGAGCCGCCGGAGAGCGAGGAGGCACCCGCGGATTGGCCACACTTGACTCGGTCGGGCGTGTTGCCGAAATCGATTTCCGAAAAGGAGTCTTACCGCCGCAAGGTCTGAACCATGGAATCGTACATTCCCAAACTGCTGATCCTGATTCCCACGCTGCCTTTGCTGGCCGCAGTGGTCGTGGCCGTGCTAGGTAAGCGGGTCTTGCGCGAGCAAAGCCACTGGCCCGTCGCTCTCGCCCTGGCTGGCTCCTGTTTGGCCAGCGTTCTCTTGATCTTCGCCGTCCAGCAGGCCCAGAAGAACCATCGGCACGAGCATGTCGTGAGGCTTTGGACTTGGGCGGCCGTGGAAGGGCGGGGAGCGGGGAGCGGGGGGCAGGAAGCCAATACTCAGTACCCAGCACTCATTACTAAGAACTCAGTGCTAAGTACTAAGAACTCAGCACTCATTACTAAGAACTCAGTACCAACTACTCCCGCCTTCCGCATGGACATCGTGCTGCGTGCTGATTCGCTGACGGCCATCATGTTGGGCATGGTCACGTTCATCAGCACGCTGGTCGTAATCTACGCCAGCGGTTACATACACGGCGACCCGGGCTACTGGCGGTTCTTTGCTTACGTGGCCCTCTTCGTCTTTTCGATGACGATGCTCGTTTCGGTGAGCAACTTCGTGCTGTTGTATGTCTTTTGGGAAGCGGTGGGGCTGTGCAGCTATCTGCTCATCGGTTTCTGGTTTGAGAAGCCGGCGGCTGCCGCAGCCGGCATGAAGGCATTTCTGGTCAACCGCGTTGGCGATTTTGGGTTTGCCCTTGGCGTATTCTTGCTTTGGACGACTTTCGGCACACTGGATTTTCATGATTCCAAAGTTCAGACCATCCCTGCGGCCGACGGCCACGCGGCGACGACCGTCGTTCATGTTGATCCGCAAGCGGTTGAAAACCCAGAGATTCCTGGTACGGTCGAGCACGGCATCTTCGGGCACTGGCGGCTCGCGCAAGAGCACCCGTTCGGCGAAGGCAGTGTCGTCACGGCCATTTGCCTGCTGTTGCTCGTGGGTGCTTGCGGCAAGAGTGCCCAGTTCCCGTTGCACGTCTGGCTGCCGGATGCGATGGAGGGCCCCTCGCCGGTTAGTGCCTTGATCCACGCGGCAACGATGGTCACCGCCGGTGTCTACCTGATCGCCCGTTGTACGCCGCTGTATGCGGCCTCACTTTACGCCCAGGAAGTGGTTTCCACGATTGGCGGCTTCACGGCCCTGCTGGCCGCGCTGATTGCTCTGACGCAGACCGACTTGAAGCGGATTCTGGCCTACTCGACCGTCAGCCAACTCGGCTTCATGTTTCTGGCCCTCGGCACAGGCAGTCAGCTCGGTGTAACCGCCGGCATGTTTCATTTATTTACGCACGCATTCTTCAAAGCCTTGTTGTTTCTCGGCGCTGGCAGCGTGATGCATGCCATGGGCGGAGTGATCGATCTTCGCGAGTTCGGCGGGCTGCGGCGGAAGATGCCGATAACCCACTGGACGTTCCTCTTCGGCTGTCTGGCCCTGTCGGGCATCATTCCCTTCGCCGGCTTTTGGAGCAAAGACGCCATCCTGGCCGCAGTAGCAGAAAAAGCGAGTGAGGCCCCGGGTTCGATCTATGGATACCTTTCTTATGGTGCGATGTTTACGGCTTTCCTCACGGCGTTTTATACCTTCCGTGCCTATTTCCTCGCATTTCATGGCGAGGAGCGGATTCCCAAGGAAGCCGGCCACCACGCCCACGAATCGCCTGCGGTCATGACCGGCCCGCTAGTGATTCTGGCGATCGGCGCGCTGACGGTGGGGGCCTATTTTCAATGGACGGGCGACTTTCTCGGCCACAAAGACCACCCGGGGTTCCTCATGCAAACTCCGTCGCTGACAGCCTTGCAAACCGAAGTCGTGGCGGAAGGTTCCGGCCCGTCACACCTCACGGTGGCGTTGATCAGCACGGTCGTGGCTCTTGCCGGGATCGGCCTGGCCTGGCTGTTTTATATCGCACGGCGGGACCTAGCTGAATCAGCGGCGAAGTTGGCTAAGTCGCTTGGCCTTTATACCCTTTCGCACGGCAAGTTTTTCATCGATGAGATAGATAGGGCTTTGATCGTCCGGCCGCTGGAGGCACTCGCCGTATTGCTGGCCCAGATCGATCGCTCCGTGATCGACGCAGTTGTAAATGCCTTTGGGGCCTTTCCGCGCGCGTTGGGCGCGACGTTTCGTCCGTTGCAAGGCGGGCTTGTGCAGTTTTATGCCCTCGTGATGGCACTCAGTGTGCTTGCACTGCTTGGGACATTGTTATGGTAAGCCTATGAAAACCTTTCTACTCACGGTTGAATCCGACCGATCGATCCGATCAATCCGATATGTTGTAGCAAGCCTATGAAAACCCTGTTGCTCGCAACTCTATTCCTGCCGGCGGTGGCCGCGACCCTGACCGGCGGCGGGCGAATGCAAGCCCGCTGCTGGGCACTGGTGGCATCGCTGGCAACGCTCGTGGGGGCAATCGTGCTGGTTGCTGGGTTCCCCATCGGGGCCGAGGACTTCGCCGGTACACACTGGCATTGGTTTGCCGCAATGGATAAGGCGTTGGATATCCAGTTCAGCGTCGGGTTGGACGGACTAAGCCTCTGGCTCTTCGCACTCACGGCCCTGTTGCTGGTTGTCGCCGTCTTGGTAAGTTGGGAAGCGATCAAGGACCAGGAATCGCTCTACTACCGCTTTTTGCTCCTCTTGGGCACCGGCATGTTGGGCGTGTTCGTTGCCCGCGACATTATTCTCTTCTATCTGTTCTTCGAGTTCACGCTCGTGCCGTTATTTTTCTTGATTGGTATCTGGGGAAGTGAGCAGCGGCGCTATGCGGCGATCAAGTTCTTCCTCTTCACGCTGGCCGGCAGCGTGCTGACGCTGTTGGGGTTATTGACCATCGTACTATGGGACTGGAACAGCGGCAGTGGGCATCCGATGACGTTCTCCATCCCGGAATTGACGGCCCACCTGCAAGCCCACTCCATGCCGTATCACTTACAGGTTTGGCTCTTCCTGGCCCTGTTCGCCGGTTTTGCTATCAAGGTTCCGTTGTTTCCCTTGCATACATGGTTGCCGCTGGCCCACGTTGAAGCTCCGGCTGCCGGCAGTATCCTTTTGGCCGGTGTACTCTTGAAGATCGGCACCTACGGCTTTCTGCGATTCAGCCTTCCGATGTTGCCCGATGCCGCAGCCGCCTGCATGCCTTGGATGCTCTGGCTCTCGGTGGCCGGAATCCTCTACGGTGCCTTGGTAGCGTTGGCCCAAACCGACCTTAAGCGGTTGATCGCCTATTCCAGCGTCAGCCACTTAGGCTTCTGCATGTTGGGCATTTTCGCCCTCAATCGCGTTGCTTTGCAGGGCGGGGCGTTGCAGATGATTAACCACGGTCTCTCGACGGGCGGCTTGTTCGCGCTCGTCGGCATGCTCTATCAACGCTATCACACGCGTCGGATTGCCGACTTCGGCGGCATTGCCCGCGAAGTCCCTGTGCTGGCCTTTTTCATGCTCTTTATGACCCTGGCCAGCATCGGACTCCCCGGTCTGAACGGTTTTGTGGGCGAGTTCCTCTTGCTGATGGGTATGTTCCAGCGGGCCTGGGGAACGGTAGCGACCGAATGGACCGTGCAATACCGCGTGATCTCGGTGCTGGCCGTCAGCGGCGTCGTGCTGGGTGCCTGGTATATGCTGTCGTTGGTGGCCCGTGTCTTCTTCGGCCCCCTGCGGGAGCGGAAGCACACCGAGCCGATCACCGACCTCACCCTGCGCGAGGTAGCGGCCCTGGTGCCTTTGTGCCTAGTCATCGTCTGGATCGGTGTGCAACCGAAGTTCTTCCTCGACCGCATGGCCCCCGCTATTGATCAGTTGACCGGCCAGGCAATGTGCGCCGCGGATCCAAAGGAAGAACTCGCGCAAAGGCGCAAAGGCGCAAGCGAGCAAAGGAATGAAGAAATGGACGATATTTTGAAGTCAGCAATGGAGATCGCCCGTGAACCTTGAAGTCGTCAATTTCCTGAGCGCCGAAATCGTGCTCGTCGTGGCGGCACTCGCCATTTACTTGGGCGGTGCTTTTTCGACGTCGCAAAAGGTTTGGGCCCCGATTGCCTTGGGCGCAATCTTGCTCTCCGCAGTAGCACTCTGGCAATATGGAGCAAAACCGCCGACGCCGATCCTCCCGGCCGAAAGCGCAACATGGGACGCATCGCCGGCCGGTCTAGGAGTTGCCGCCATGGTTTATGGTGCCCAAAACACACCGGTGATCGCGGACTCCCTGGCTGCCTACGGCCGCTGGCTCGCGCTGGCCATTGGCGCGGTCATGGTGCTTATCGTCTGGCGGCCACTGGCCATGGGTGGGATGCCCGAATACCTTGGCTCGCTGCTCTTGATGATTGCAGGGTTGATGCTGGTTGCCACCGCGGCCAACCTTGTGCTGTTGTTCGTGGGGTTGGAGTTGATCTCGATTCCGACTTACATCCTGCTGTCGCTGGGACGTCGCGACCCGGCCAGCCAGGAAGCAGCCGCTAAGTATTTCTATCTGAGCGTGCTTGCCTCGGCAATTTTGCTCTACGGTCTGAGTTTTTTCTACGGAACCGCCGGCACCATGCAACTGAGTGCGCTGCACTCACCAATGGCTGTGCCGACGGAGTTTGAATCTCTCGGCAAAGTGGCCATGGTCCTAATTGTCGCAGGACTTTGCTTCCGCGTTACGGCAGTACCGTTCCACTTTTACGCCCCGGATGTTTATCAGGGCACTACTCAGGCCAACGCGGCCTTGCTTTCCTCGCTGCCTAAGGCGGCCGGACTCCTGGCCTTGGTACGGCTGATCGTGCTGGGCATGCCCGAGATGGAACCCTACTCCTGGCATATCTTCCTGGCCCTCTCGATCTTGACGATGACGCTGGGTAACGTCCTGGCCCTCTGGCAGGAGAACGTGCGGCGGCTGTTTGCTTACTCCTCGATTGCCAATGCGGGCTACATGTTCATCGGCTTGGCCGTCGGTCTAGCACCGGGTACAGCCAGTGGCTTGTGGGGCGGCATCGGGGCCATGTTTTTCTACCTCTGCGTGTATGCGGCGGCCACACTCGGCACTTTCGCGGTATTGGCTTACCTCAACCGCCAACGGCAGCAGATCGAAACGGTCGAGGAACTAGCCGGCTTGGGCCGCACCCACCCCACCATGGCTGCCGCGCTGGCCGTTTGCATGTTCAGCCTTGCCGGCCTGCCGCCTGCGGCGGGACTTTGGGGCAAGCTGATGCTCTTCGGCAGTGCCTTGAACGTCGAGTCGGCAAGTGGCGGTCCTTTGCGACCATGGTTCATCGCGCTGGCGATTATTGGCGCGTTGAATGCGGCGGTGGCGGCCTACTACTATCTCCGCATTGTCAGCCTGATGTATTTCCGCGAACCGCTGGTCACGCTCCAAGCGGAAGGCGGCCCAGGCCCTTACGTCGCGGCCCTGCTATGCAGCTTGACCGTCCTAGTCTTGGGCTTCTACCCCGGGCCACTGATGAAAGAGTGTATCGAGGCGGGCAAGAGCAGGGAGCTGGGAGCGCAGAGATGGGAGCAGGTAATCATCCGTGAGAGTTCAGGAGGAAAATCCATGACGGAAAGATGAAAAGAATTTGAGATTTGGGATTTGAGATGCATCCGTCCTCCGTCCTCCGTCCTCCGTCCTTTCACACCATGTCCCGACATCGCTTTCATACTGCCGAACTCGTCAAGCTGCTGGAGCCGGCCGCGCAGCCACTCTATGTGCTCGATGACGATTTAACCATTATCTACCTGAATGAAGCCTGCCGTAATTGGTTAGGGGCCGATGCGGAAGAATTGTTGGGACGGAAGTGCGTCTATCATTCCGGCAATGAGCTAACCGGCCTCGGTCGAATGGCCGCAGGGCTTTGTCCACCGCCGGCTGTTCTGGAAGGCCGTGAAGTATTAGCCGACGTGACCAAGTTCTCCGATCAGCCGACGTTGTTTCGCCGCACCCGTTTCGTGCCTCTCCGCCAGCCCGATGAGGAGATTCTCTGCATCATCGCCCTGGTTGATCCGCAGGATCTCGGGGAAAATACGCCCGAAATCGCGATATCCGAAAGCAACGAATCGCAGGAACTTCACGAGCAATTGCAGCGATTCCGGCAGCAGACGGCTTTGCGTTACCGCGCGGAGCGGGTTGTCGGTGTTACACCGGCAATGCGGCGAGCCCGTGCCCAGGCCAAAGTGGCAGCCGCCACGCGGGCTAGCGTCCTATTGTTGGGACCGCCGGGTAGTGGCCGCCGTCACTTGGCCGAGTCGATTCATTATGGTGGTCCGGCTGAATCGCGCGGCGTGCTCGTGCCGCTGGAATGTGGGCTATTAGACCTCGAATTGATCCAATCGACGCTCCGCAGCTTGGCCCTTGGCCCAGCGGGTGGAGGCACGCTGCTGCTTTGCGATGCCGATCAGCTCTCTGCCGAAAGCCAGGCAGAGTTGGCCTCAATTTTGCCAACGGCCAAGTACCCTTTGCGCCTGATATCGACCGCCACCACGCCGTTGGTCGATCTGCCGCCGCGGGGACTTTTTCGCGAGGATCTAGCCGCGATGTTGAGTACGATCACCATCGAGTTGCCTTCGCTGGCCAAGCGGCGAGACGACCTGCCGCTGTTGGCCCAAGCACTTTTGGAGGAACAGAACGCCCGCGGCAGCAGGCAGCTTGGTGGATTCACGCCTGATGCGCTCGATCGTCTTTGTGCCTACTCCTGGCCAGGCAATGTCGCCGAACTGGCGCAAGTGGTTGCTGAGAGCCATGCCCGAGCTTCCGGCACGCTAGTCACACGCGATGAGCTGCCCGAGCGTCTACGTCTGGCTGCCGAGGCTGCGGCTCGTCCGCGGCGCAAGGAGGAACCGATCCAACTCGATGAATTTATTGCGCACATTGAACGTGAGTTGATCCGCCGAGCCTTAGTCCGCTCGAAAGGAAACAAGACCAAGGCCGCGAAACTTTTGGGACTGAACCGGCCGAGGCTGTACCGCAAAATGGTCCAGCTCGGCCTGGAGGAGGAAGGGGAAATTGAAAAATAAGAATTGTAAATTGCAAATTGCAAATTGAGAATTGCAAATTGAGAATTGGAGGAAAGTTTTCGCGTCGCCTCGCCCGGTTGATTGCGAGGTTCGCCGTTTGTGGCGGCGGTAATGACGCATGACGGCATTGGAAAGGCTTGTTCCGACAATTTTCAATTTGCATTTTTCAATTTGCAATTCTCAATCTTTTTACCGTTATGATTTCTTCACTCACCAACACGTCATCCGTGGCTCGCTTGATCGTCTGTGAACACAGGGGTCAGTGGTCGATTGGCCTGCGCAACGAACTAGCCGAAACGGGCGTCAAGGTTTGGGAATGCCGTAGCTTGCCAGAGGCTTGGGAGGCTTTAGGGGAAACACCGGCGGCCTTCGTGATCGCGGAAGCCGCCCGCGAGAACCTCGAAGACCTGCTGCGACGGATGGCTTGGTTCTCCCGTGATTATCCTCGGGGTCGATTTGCCGTGGTGGCCGAGCGGAGCATGGCTCGTTTCGAGTGGATCTTGCGCGAGGCAGGGGCAGTCCATTTTCTCACATCACCCCGGCGACTGACACCTCTGGCTGGATTGGTGGTCCGTCATCTGGCCAATGTGCCGCTGCCCTCGCAAACCATGGTGGAACGGATTTGGGCAAGCCTACCCTGGGGCCCGCGGGGAACGTAGAATGGATCTGCATCTTGCGCTCGTAAGAGAATGTTTTCGTCACGTTTGTAGGATGGCCTTCCTGACCCGTCTAAAATCGACGGACTCGGAGGTCCATCCTACATTTCGTTGTTCCAGGAGCCTTTTGAAAAATGTCCCAACCTGTCACTGAACCCGCCGTCCGCAACGCCCTTTCCAGTTTCCAGGATCCCGAAACCGGCCGCAGCGCAGCGCAGCTTGAGCAAATTCACCAGATTCAGCTTCGCGACGGCAATATCTCCGTAACCTTGGGGCTGACCACTTGGGCAGCGCCGCTCTGGAACGAAATCCGCGATGAACTCTGCACGCTGCTCAAGAGCCGATTTCCCGGTCAAACCGTCGAGGTACACGTCGAAGAGCACTGCCGCCCGGCTGAGCCGTCGGGCCAGTTCGGGCTGACCGCCAAGAGCGTGATTGTTGTGGGAGCGGGCAAAGGCGGCGTGGGCAAGAGTTCGATCGCTTCATATCTTGCCTGCGGTCTGGCTCGTGCCGGGGCCAAGGTCGGCCTGATGGACGCCGATGTCTACGGTCCCAGCGTGCCGCATCTATTCGGAATTAACGAGACCCCGCGGCTGGTTGAAGGCAAGATCCGGCCCGTCGAAACCGCCGGTGTGAAGGTCCTGTCTATGGGTCTTTTGGTTCCGCCGGGGGAAGCGGTCATCTGGCGAGGACCGATGTTGCACAGTGCCCTGACGCAGTTCGTTCGCGACACGGCCTGGGGCGACCTGGACTATCTCGTGGTCGATATGCCGCCAGGCACCGGCGACGTGGCCATTTCGCTCTCGCAGTTGCTCACCGTCACGGGGGCGGTGGTGGTCTGTACGCCCCAGGATGTCGCCTTGTTGGATGCCACGAAGGCTATCAACATGTTCCGCAAACTACAGATCGAACTACTCGGCATGGTCGAAAACATGAGTTTCTTCCTCTGCCCCACATGCAGCACGCGGCACGAAATTTTCGGTTCGGGCGGGGCCAAGCATCGGGCTGTCGAGATGGAAGTGCCGCTGCTGGGCGAGGTGCCGCTTGATACGCAACTTCGCATCCTGGGCGACGAAGGCCGGGTGTTCGCCTCCTTCGACCATGCTCCCACGCGGGAATATCTTGAGTCCATTCCCCGCACGCTGGTAAGCAACCTGATTCGCGCCCGCCGCAGCCGCCCCGTCATGCCTAGGTTGCCGCTGTTGTGAGGACTTAGAGCTTAGAACTAAGAACTAAGAACTAAGAACTAAGAACTAAGAACTAAGAACTAAGAACTAAGTTCTCAGTTCCCCGCTCTCCGCCCTCTTTCCTCACTTCCCCTCCCGGTAATCGCGGAACGAAACGCTTTGGAAGCTTCGCTGGTACTCGCGGGCTTCGGCCACGCGATTCCTATCGGCCGAATCGAGTTGCATGACCAGTTGATGGCGGCTAGTGATTTTGGTCGGCACGTCCTTCGGGCTCAAGGCTGTCGTCAAGTGTACTTCCTTGGCGATACCCTTGGAGCGATCGATAGCCTCGTTGAGCATCATCCGCGGGAACGGCGGCCGCGATTTCGGGTTGACCGCGAAGTTGAACTGCGCGTACCAATCCGAGAATTCGTGATACTGGGCTGCCACGGCCGGGACCGTGGATTGCACCTGGGCCTGATAGGTCATGAAGGTGCTTTTCAGAGTCAACTCGGAGGTCTCGCGGATGAACGATTCTTCAAACGAAGGATCGGCCAGCCACTTCATGTTCGGATTGGAATGACCGGATAATCGCTGCTTGACTCGATTGACGAATGCCTGAACATCGTCGATGGAAATTTCACTCCGCACATGGTGGCCAATATCGAGAAGAGTGAACCGTCGATGGGCTTTGTCAAAAAGAATGACCTCGGCAGGTTCGTTGAGAAAATCGTAGACAAGTCCCTCGTGAAAGATCGTCACTCCTTCGCTTTGCGGCTGGGACTGCCCTTCGACATAGATCGCGTTGTCAACGCGAAAATCGGCGGCGCGGGCTGCCTCCATGATGAGTGCCGTTCCGAAAAAGAGAAATAGCATCGCAGCGAGTAGACGATACGTAGGCATTAGACGTTTCGGGCTAGAGTCAAAAGCGGTTTCAGCACCGGAGTCGCGGCGCACGCGGGTGATCGTATACCCCCCAACACGTGGCATAAGTGTCTGTGTAGGGGCGGTTCTGAACGGATTCTTCATGAACCTGCATTTTCAGCGGGAGGATACTGGAATCTTGGTGAGCGTGTAAAGGGAGAAAGTACCGAAAGTTGCTCCATGCCGTCAACAATCGGCATTGATCATAACCTTGCCAACTGCTGTCGTCTTCTAATGGTGCGTTACGCGAACGGATCTGGAACAGCGGTAAGTGCTTTCAGAGTCTCTGGGAGCGGCGCGAGAAACGGAAAGGGGAGCATCAGCAATTCCAGGACAGAAAAGAAACCCATCATCAAACTTACATTGCCTTGCCGTCGATGGAGCACCGTCATGCCGCCCTAAAGGGCTAGTACAAATCATTAGGCACCGCTCCGATCTTTCCTCACGGGGGCTCGCGGTTTTCGGGGGATTTCATCATGGGTGTTTCAAACTAGACTTAGCTGGTGTTGGATTGGGACGGGGTTCCACCCAAGAAAAGCTTCTCTCTGGTGCAGGGAGAGGGGGGGGGAGGCGGTTCCTAGACAGTTAAGGAGTAACTTCTCGTTCAACGCCATCGGCTTTGGCCCCGAGTACTTCGATCGTGCGGTCGACCTCGCGGGAACACACCCTATTTGAGGAGAGATCGCAATGTCCGAGTATCGACATCTTGAGTTGCTCAGTGGTGGGCGCGTGTCAAAAGTGCGCCTTCCGAATTACAGACGCTTTTGTGATGAAGTGATCGCGGAGTTGGTGAGCGAGTGGAACTCGGTAGCCGATCGTGCGGATTGTCACGTGCTCTGCGCGGATTGTTCCAACGTCCAACTCATGAGTAGTGACATGCTGAGCAAGTTGATCTTGCTTCACCGACGATTGAAACAGAAGAAAGCCAGACTGGTACTATCCGGCATGCAGGCTGAAGTCCGGGAAGTCATGAGGTGGACTAGGCTCGATCGGTTCTTTGAGATCGAGGAGAACGAGCGAGAGGAATCGGTCACGTTTGGCGTAGACGTCCATGACCAGTTGGAGATTGCCGCAGCGTGCAGAGACAATACGAAAGTTGCTACTCATGCCTGAACACTCCGAAGAAAGAACGCTCCCCCGTGGTGAGGGCAAGACCCCTGTCCAGTACGCCAAGTTCGCCGAACCAGATGTTCTTCAGCCGTCCGGCCGTTCTTCAAAGAGGAATGGGCGGCACGTTTCCTGCGAAATCCCCGATGGCCTGCCCTCGGTCGTTAGCAAGGCAGGCGGCCACTACGTCTCGCGCAAGGGTGGTTCCCGGATGCTGGTCCTGGATTGCCGTCCAGGCGAGCGATTACGGATCAACGGCACGACTGAGGTTGTCATACTTGAGATTCAACCTGGCAAGGTGAAAATAGCTATCGAAACATCGCCGGACGACGAGACAAAGCCGCAGGGGGCGGTTCTCTCCAGCGGCCATGAATGCGTGAGGGATGGGACGTGAGCATTCGGCCTGAATAGGGTGGGTGGAGCAGGATTGGTGCGTTGCGCGAACAGGTACAAAACAGCGGTGAGAGGCTATCCAAGAAGTGGTCTTGACCTAGATTGCCTGAATTGCGCATTGTGCAGACCTTTGTTTCCCAAAACCAAGGTGAAGGAGTCTGCACATGAAATGTTGACGCGCAAAGCCTATTCGACCGGCCTGACTGGTGCGCGGCTGGTGCGCGGCTGTTGACAAGTGATCGTCGCGCAGCGAAAATTCGATGTTCCTGGTGCTCGGGCAGGGCGTGGCCGGCACGAGACGGATAGCCGGCAAAACCGGAATAGGGGGCACGACCCTTCCAGGCCGTTTCGCGAGAATCAAATCCGCAGATTTACAGGTCTTCCCGACCGGCATGTGTAAAGCAAATAGCGCAAGTTGACGATAGCTTGTCATGTAGCACACGAATCTGCGTAACATGGGTCATATGGACCGTGCTCAACGAACACGTCACGTGCGAATTTTTCGCAACATGGCTAATGTGCATTGATTGAGTAAGACGAATAGATTGTAGGCAAGGAAAGCCTACGGACTATCAGACTAGGCCTTTGGCAAGACAACACTGGGTGCTTTTTAGGAGAAATGCGATGAAAAGGATGTTAGCCCTATCACTGACCGCCGTAGTATTGGCGGTATTTGCGGCAAGCTCGGCTCAGGCCAGCTTCTGCGGTATCGCCCGCAGCCATTGCCGATCAGGCTGTGGGGAATGTTCCGCGCAGCAAACTTGCACGGTTATGAAGACCTGCAAGCAGATTGTTTATGAACAGCGTCAATACACACGCTACAAGACCAGCTTTGAGCGGGTGTGCGAGCAGAAGACGATCAATTGTGTGAAGTACGTCCCCGAGACATGCTACCGCGAAGTCAAGTACACGGTCTGCAAGCCGGTGTGGGAGACTCGCGTTCGCACGTGCAACTACACGACCTGTAAACCGGTTTACGAGACCCGCACGAAGGACTACACCTATACGGTGTGCAAGCCGGTCTATGAGACGAAGACCCGGCAGATTTGCTACACGGTCTGCAAGCCGGTCTATGAGACCTGCACGAAGAACTACACCTATACGGTCTGCAAGCCGGTATGGGAAACGAAGACACGGGAGATCTGCTACACGGTCTGCAAGCCGGTCTATGAGACTTGCACGAAGAACTACACCTACACGGTCTGCAAGCCGGTGTACGAGACCCGCACCAAGGAGATTTGCTACACGGTCTGCAAGCCGGTGTACGAAACTCGCGAGCGGGTTTGCCGCTACACGACCTGCAAGCCGGTCTATGAGACCAAGACCCGTGAGATTTGCTACACGGTCTGCAAGCCGGTCTATGAGACCTGCACGAAGAACTACACCTATACGGTCTGCAAGCCGGTGTACGAGACCCGCACCAAGGAAATTTGTTACACGGTCTGCAAGCCGGTGTACGAAACTCGCGAGCGGGTTTGCCGCTACACGACCTGCAAGCCGGTCTATGAGACCAAAACCCGCGAGATTTGCTACACGGTCTGCAAGCCGGTCCAAGAGACCTGCGAGCGCGAGGAATGTTACACGGTTTGCAAGCCGGTGCATTACACGAAGACCGTGCAGGTCCGCGGCGGCCACTGGGAAACGCGGACGGTCGCTTGCGACCCCTGTGGAGCCTGCGGTCCGGTAAATTCCTGCGGTCCGGTGAAATCCTGCCGCGTGTGGGTTCCGGAAGTCTGCGAGAAGCAGATTGATTGTGTCAAGTACGTTCGCGAGACCTGTGTCCGCAAGGTTCCCTACACGGTCTGCCGCATGGTTCCCGAGCAGCGTGTGAAGACCTGCACCTACCAGGTCTGCAAGATGGTGACGGAGTGCCACGAGAAGCGGATTCCGTATACCGTTTGCCGCATGGTGCCCGAGCAGCGCGTGAAGACCTGCACCTACCAGGTCTGCAAGATGGTGCCCGAGCAGCGCGTGAAGACCTGCACCTACCAGGTCTGCAAGATGGTGCCCGAGCAGCGCGTGAAGACCTGCACCTACCAGGTCTGCAAGATGGTGACGGAGTGCCATGAGAAGCGGATTCCGTATACCGTTTGCCGCATGGTTCCCGAGCAGCGCGTGAAGACCTGCACCTACCAGGTCTGCAAAATGGTGCCCGAGACCCGCGTGAAGACCTGCACCTACCAGGTCTGCAAGATGGTGCCCGAGCAGCGAGTAAAGACCTGCACCTACCAGGTCTGCAAGATGGTGCCCGAGACCCGCGTGAAGACCTGCACCTACCAGGTCTGCCGCATGGTTCCCGAGCAGTGCGTGAAGACCTGCACCTACCAGGTCTGCAAGATGGTGCCCGAGACCCGCGTGAAGACCTGCACCTATCAGGTCTGCAAGATCGTCAAGGAGTGCCACACGAAGGAGATTCCTTACCAGGTTTGCCGGATGGTGCCTGAGACCTGCGTGAAACAGGTTCCCTACACAGTCTGCAAGCCGGTGTGCTACACCAAGACGATTGACTGCTGGAAGCTCGTGCCTAAGTGCGTGCCCTACACGGTCACGCGATGCGTTCCGGTGGTGGTTTGCAAGCAGGTTCCGGTGACCGTTTGCCGCCCGGCCCCCCGCTGCGAAGAAACGAACCCCTGCGCCCCGGTCGGCTGCAGTTGTAACTAAGTACGCCCGTCTCTAACCCCAGTGGGTAAGAGGTCTGGTCTAGGCGAGAACGGTGGCTCGACTCCGCAAAGTCGAGCCGCCGTTGTTTCTTGAGTGTGTGGCAAGATTCTCTGGCAGACGGACGCCACCGTGGCACGGGCATCTTGCCCGTGTCGAATTCCAGGGGCTGGAAGCCCGTGCCACGCGCTTGCCAGAAAATCTTGCCACACATTTTTTTACTGCCGGTTGACTTCGGACGGTTACTCTTGCATACTTAGGGGCTTGTATGAATTGGCGGTTCTCTACTTTCCAGAGGAGTTTGTTGTGGAAGTTAAGCTATCGAGCGGCAAAATCATCCCTATTGAGATGCACAAAGTAAAGATTGTCCAGAAGGCATTTCTGGTTCCCATCCAAGAGCGGTTGCGAGCAATCACCGAGGCTGGATTCAACACCTTCCTGCTTCGCACGCGGGATGTGTTCATCGACATGCTCACCGATAGTGGCACCAATGCCATGAGCGACAACCAGTTGGCCTCAATGATGGTTTCCGACGATGCCTACGCTGGCGGGGAGAGCTATTACAGGTTAGTGGATGCGGTCAAGGAGATTTTGGGATTCGAGTACTGCGTGCCGGCGCACCAAGGCCGCGCCGCGGAGCACCTGCTGACCAAGATTTTCGTCAAGCCCGGCGACGTCGTGCCGATGAACTATCACTTCACGACGACGAAGGCCCACTTTGAGATGGGCGGTGCCAAAGTCCTGGAAATCTACGGCAGCGACGCCTTGGAGACCAACAGCAGCAACCCCTTCAAGGGCAATATCGACCTGGAGAAACTCAAGGCGGTCATCGCCGAATATGGTCCCGAGCGAATTCCCTTCGTCCGCATGGAGGCCACCACGAACCTGATCGGCGGGCAGCCTTTCTCCATGGCCAACCTTCGCGAGGTCAAGAGACTGGCCTCGCAGCAGGGGATCCCCGTAATCGTCGATTGCAGCCTCATCTCCGAGAACGCCTATTTCATCAAGAGGCGTGAGGCCGGCTACAAGGATTGCTCTATCCGGCAGATCGTTCTGGAGATGATGAGCTACGCTGACTTGATTTATCTCTCCGGTCGCAAGAGTACCTGCGTCCGCGGCGGTCTAATCGCTACGAACAACCCCAAGTATTTTGAATCTCTGAAGGCCTGGTTGCCGCTCTACGAGGGCTTCATCACCTACGGCGGCATGTCGTCGAAGGAAATCGAGGCCATGGCGGTCGGGCTTCGCGAGATGACCGACCTGGAAGTGGCCAGCAGTTCGGCCGACTTGATCGCCTATTTCGTCGAAGAGATGGTCAAGCGGGGCGTTCCCGCCGTGACGCCGCCGGGCGGTCTAGCGGGCCATGTCGATGCCATGAAGTTTATTCCCCATGTGCCTCAGTCCGCGTATCCGGCCGGTGCCTTGACGGCAGCCATTTACCTCATCAGCGGTGCCCGCGGCATGGAACGCGGCTCAATTTCAATGGACCGCGATGCCCAGGGCAACGACGTGCCCTCGGATATTGAACTCTGCCGGCTGGCTGTTCCGCGGCGAGTTTATACCGTCTCGCATATCGACTACGTCGTGGACCGGTTGGGTTGGCTCCTCGCCCATCAGGATCTGATCCAGGGACTCAAGTTCATCCACGAACCGCCCGTGTTGCGATTCTTCACGGGGCGGTTGGAGGCCCAAAACGATTGGGGAACCCAACTGGCCGCCGCCTACCAAGCCGATTTCGGCGCGGAAGGTTGAGAAACCTTGGCTCTTCCGGTTCCAGGTGCGGAAAGCGAATAATTGCAGGGTGGGGAGAGCGCAGCGAGCCCCACCAATTCTGTTGCGGTCCGCTTTTGGTGGGGCTCGTTTCACTCTCCCCACCCTACTTCTGCACCTAAAACCGGAAGAGCCGAAACCTTACGATCAAGGCTGGCCCTGCGACGCCTTCATCGCCTGATCGAAGTCGGCCTTGATGTCCTCAATGTCTTCCAAGCCGGTGCTGACCCGGACATAGTCCTCGGTCACGCCGGCACCAGCGAGTTCGGCGGGGGTCTGCTGGCTGTGGGTAGTCGAGGCGGGATGGATGATCAGCGTCTTGGCGTCGCCGATGTTGGCTAGGTGCGAGGCCAACTTGGCCGACTCGATAAACTTCTGCGCGGCCGCCCGACCGCCCTTGATGCCAAAGCCGAGGATCGCCCCCGCGCCTTTACCCAGGTACTTCTGCCCTAACTTGTAGCCGGGATGCGAAGGCAAGCCCGGATAGTTGACCCAGGTCACCAGCGGATGCGACTGGAGGTGCTTGGCCAATGCCAGGGCGTTCTCGCTATGCCGCGGCATCCGCAGATGCAAAGTCTCCAGCCCTTGCAGGAAAAGAAAACTATTGAACGGACTCAAGGCACCGCCCAGGTCGCGGAGCCAATGCGTGCGGCAGGTAATGATGTAGCACAACTGCCCGATCGCGTCGTGGAAAACCGTCCCGTGATACGACCCGTCGGGTTGAGTGAACTGCGGCCACTTGTCGGGCTCACGGGTCCAATCAAACTTGCCGCTGTCAACAATCACGCCGCCAATGCTCGTGCCGTGGCCGCCGATGAACTTCGTGGCACTATAAATCGTGATGTCGATCCCGTGGTCGAACGGCCGCAACAAGATCGGCGTCAACACGGTATTATCGCAAACAACCGGCAGGCCATGCTTGTGGGCTACGTCGGCAATCGCCTCGAAATCCAACACGTCGTTCTTGGGGTTGGCCACCGACTCGATATAAACGGCCCGCGTGTTCGGCTTCACGGCCCGAGCAATGTTTTGCGGATCGGTCATATCGACAAAGGTGACCTCGATCCCTAAACGCTTGAAGGTCTGCGCGAACAAGGTAATCGTGCCGCCATAGAGGGCCGCCCCGGAAATAATGTGCGAACCGGAGTGAGCCAGATTCAACAGGGCGACGGCGATTGCCTGCTGGCCGCTGGAGACGGCCAAGGCCCCGATGCCCCCTTCCAAAGCGGCCATCCGCTGCTCGAAGACATCGGTCGTGGGGTTCATCAGCCGCGTATAGATCCAGCCCATCTCCTTGAGCGCAAACAGGTTCGCGGCATGTTCCGTACTCTTGAACACGTAGCTGGTGGTCTGATGTATCGGCATTGCGCGGGAACCCGTTGTGGGATCCGGTTGCTGTCCGGCATGTAGTGTCAGCGTGCCAAGACCAAGAGAACGTGTGGAATCAGAAGCCATGGGGAATTCCTTTCAACAGAACAATAGATGACCAAGTTTATGAATCTTATCACCAAAGGCAGGCCGACGCAAGCAGACCCCAGGAGCGGAACGCGAATAATTGTAGGGTGGGGAGAGCGCAGCGAGCCCCACCAATTAAGTATACGCGATCCACTTTTGGTGGGGCTCGTTTCACACTCCCCACCCTACTTCTGCACCTAAAACCGGAAGAGCCCATTCTGGTATGGTCCGGCCAGCCTTGGCGGACTACAATCCACGGCGGCCTTGATCGTGACCCGGAGCTAAACGCCATGTTTCAGCACGTCCTATGCGTCTTTCCCTATCGACGAACGCGCAGTTCAAAGACTTCTTTCCCTCCGTTGGGGTTGGAGTATGTCGCCGCCGCACTCCGCCCCTACGCCGAGCGGATGGATCTCGTCAATTTCCGGCATGAACGCCGGCCTAGTACACAGCCCTTCCTCCGACCAGAGACCGACCTGGTCTGCTATTCCATCAACTGGTCAGAGGATCTGGATCTGATCCGCGACGACATCAACGCCTTGCCGCCGGGGGTGACGACAATCCTGGGCGGGCGGACCGCGACGGAGAATCCGCGTTACTGGCTGGAAGCGTGTCCGAACGTGGACGCCGTCGTCTGCGGCGATGGAGAGCAGGCGATTGCCGAAATTGCCGGGGGCCGCCCCTGGTCGGAGATCGCGGGTCTGGCCTACCGCGACCGCGATGGCCAATTGCTCTTCAATCGGCCGCGAGACAACGTCCCTTTGGACGACAACCTGATGCCCGCTCGCGAGTTGCGTCGCCATGCCTATTACCTGACCACCAAGGGAGTGAGTACGGGGATCAAGGTTGACCAGGTCGCCGGCTCGCGCGGGTGCCCGTTCAATTGCCGGTTCTGCAACTTCGCGATCAACCCCTGGGGTGTGAAGCGGTGCTGGGCACCGCGGTCGCCCGAGTCGATTGTCCGCGAGATCGAGCAGATCGACGCCGACCTGGTCCTGTTCGTCGATGACGTGTTCACTTTTCAGCCGGACCGCGTGCTTGCAATCTGTGATTTACTGATTGCGAAAGGAATCCGGAAACACTACATCGTCAACGCCCGCCTGGAGATCGCCAAACGCCCCGACGTACTCCGCAAGATGGAGCAGGCCGGGTTTATTGCCATGCTCGTGGGCGTCGAGTCTACGCAGGACGTGACGCTCAAGTCAATGGGCAAGGGCTTCACCATCGAACAGGTCCGCGAGCGATTCCAAGTGCTCCGCAATTCAAAGATGATCATCAACGCCTATTTCATCGTGGGCAACCTCGGCGAAACCGAGGAGCAGATGCTCTCCACCGCGTCGTTCGCGCGCTCGCTCGGCGTCGACCTGATCCACGTCTCCCGCTTGCGCAACGAGCCTTACTCGGGCCTCGGCGACTTGGTTGCGCAGACACCCGGCTACCACATCGACGACGATGGCTTTGTCTATAGCGACGCCTACTCGGCCGAGCATATTGCCGACCTCCGCAAACAAATCGATCGCCGTTTCCACACTCCGCGGCATGTGGTGCGCGTGCTGCTCAAGCTGATACGGATTATGAATTGGCGCGTGAAGGCCAAGGCCGTGCTGACAATCCCCGTCTTCCTCACGCAACTCCTCGCCGCGCAGGTCGTTCGGAAGATGCGCAAGTGGCTGGGGCTAGAGAAAAAGACTCCCGACCGCGTGGTTCCCGCCGTCCCCCGGCCCCATTGCCTTTCGGGCCGAAGGCCCAGCCAGCCAACCAGCGAAAGGCGAAGCCCTGGACTGGATATTGACCGCCGATAAACCATCCGAATTTTCTGGCCGAAGGACGCAGTGTTCGGCGCGGGTATCCTGACCCCGCCGAAACGTCGGACCGAAGGTCTCCTGTAAATGAGAGACCTTCGGTCGGTGGCGCAGGTACATTCTCATATCGCCGCAACGAGCTTATCGTAGTCGCTATGCGAGCCGATCCAAAACCAGATATAGTCCCCTCCGTTTCGCACCGCCACGGCTCGCCAATGGATGCCGACCCGAGCAGAATAAGTCGGACGTTTTGTTCCCCGTAACTTTTTGAATTCCAACGAGGGATGACTGGGATTCACAAGCCAAGTCTTAAAGGCTCGTTTCGCCGAGTGCTGCACCTCCGGCGGCAACTCTGTCAGAAGGTTACGAAAACGTGCCGTCGCGCGAGACTTCATAGCAAATCAGCCAAGTCCATGGTTCGCCCCTCTCGGTCTTCCTCCAACGCCTCTTCCGCGAGTTTGTCCAGCACGTCGGGCGAGCGAGCAAAGGATTCCTGCCAGCATTGCTCCGACTCAATTTCTTCCAAGAGGAGGGCGGCCAAGGCGTTCTGCTGTTCTTCGGGCAAAGCCAAGGCCCTCTGAACGACCGATTGAAGCAAGGATGTCACGATATTTATCTCCGCATGAGGGCCTAATTACCGTCAAGCCCAAAGGATCGACACATCAGTATTATAGGACAAAATCAGCACCAAGAAAGAACAAGAGCCTGTCACAACGGCAGGCTCTCGCTCGGCCGATGCAGGAAGTGCCTCGTATCGAGGACATGCAGCGCCTCGTCCTTAAGACCCGGACCGTCCGCCCGTAGCACACTCCTGCGCTTGACCTGCAACTTCCTGTATCTGGCCGATAGCTTTTTCTGGTGGGGCTCGCTGCGCTCGTCCCACCCTACCGACCTACAGGAACAAACGGGAACACCATTTGTGGTGCGGCAGTCTCGGCTGCATTTGCAGGCGAGACGCCCGCACCCCAAGGTTCCCTGCTTATCTTGCGGGGCAAAACGACTGCCGCGGAACGCGATTCTCGTGGCCCCAAAAATCGGCAATACGACTAACGGAAGCCCGAAATTCCCCGGGATCTCCCGACTTGCTCACAAAAGCGTTGGCACCTGCATCAAGGCACTTCGCCGCGGTTTCGTCGTCCTCGGCGCACGTCAGAAAGACGACCGGAGTCAGATACGAGTGCGGGTCGGTGCGAATTTTCAAGAGAAGATCCAAGCCCGACATGCGCGGCAGATACAGGTCGAGGAGGATCAGGTCAAACGGTACGACAGGATGCATAAGGTTTCGGCCACCGTTCATGCCGAGTGATTCCAAGGCAAACTCAGCCGTTCGCGCCGTGGACACCTCAATGGGCCTCGCTAGTGGGCACTCCCGGAGGATCCTGCAAATCAACTTGGCGTGCCCCGGATCGTCCTCGATCAGTAACACCTTGAAGGCAGGCTTGCCCGCTGGCTGCTCTGCCGCCTGCTCTTGGAGTGCATCCAGACCTGTCAGATCTCGGGGAGCCGCCTCGTCACGCCATACCGGCATGGTGGAGGGTGCTTCCACCCCCACTTTGACCTGACCCCCACGAATTCCGAGAATCGTGACCTTCACGTCACGCCCAATGTGGATCGAACTATCCTGCTTACGAGATAGAACTAACATGACCAATCCTCCTTGACGATCGACCCCGGAACAAGCCGCGGTTCGATACCTGGATGCGTCTTCCGACACGAGGCGGCCAATGCTGACCTATGGTTCCGAGGTTCAGCGAGTCGTCAATCGAATCGCGGAGACTCCTGTGGTTATTACGGAAAAACACACACTCCAAGTTATCTTACCGAAATATCGATCTTATGCAATAGGCAAATAGAGCAATTCCAAAATAATTTTTGCGGGGCGTGGTAGCATTGCTAGCACCCCAGGGACGAATGAAACGAGCCACACCAACCCTGTTTTCGCCCGCTTTTTGTGGGGGTTCGCTCGTCCCACCCTACTCGCTTATTCAAATGCGCGTGCCGCAGATGATTTTGCTGTTGGTCGCTTAGATTTGGGTGCATCTTCGGGCAGTTCTTTGATCCACTTCGACAACGGGTCGAGGCTGGACTGCAAACTGCCTTTGACCTTCGCTCCGCTGACGCTGAACTTGATGGCGTCGATCATGTCCGAGAACTCGCGGGGCACGCCGCGCATTCCCTTCAAGGAATTTCGCATCACGACCTGCCCGCCGTCGAGAATCTTCTTGGCATCCTCGGCAAATTTGGCATCTTTACACAACAGCGTGGCGTTCACCGTTGCTTTCGATGAATCCAGGCTGGCATTGAAGGCTAGGCCGAGCAAGTTTTGCAGAAACTGCTCATCCACCCCCCCAAGCCCTTTGAGATCGCCGTCGTTGCCAATGTTCTGCTTGATTTCCCTCGCGAAACGGTCGCTTGCCATGAGTCCCTTGATATTGACGGCTCCGGCCATGGTCTTGGAAAAATCGGCCTCGCTCATGGCGTTCTGCATTCCTTCTGAAAATTCGGGCGATTTGCCGCGTTCCAGGATCTTCTTCAGGACTTCCAGTTTCGGACAGGTTATTATCAATGTGCTTTCCGGCAAGCAGAAAGCCATTCCATGCTCACGTTCAGCCTTTTCGCCACCAAAGCTATAACGATAGGTCTCCTCGAAAACCGCGATACTTCCAATCTTGACTTCTTCATATTTGACATCCTTCTGAGAGGCTCTAACCTTCTTGTTGGATCTAATATCGGTGGCACTCATCGCTTTTTTCAAACGGATTACCATGACCAGGTCCGAGTCACTGGGAGAGTCCATCTTGCCGCCTGCGGCGAAGGTGACCCGACTGATGTTCGAGGGCGCAATCCCCATTTCTTGCTCGAGGTTCCGTTCACCGTCCTCTAATTGCGGCCGATCCTTCTTCATCTGCTGATAAATGGAACTGCTCATCAACTCGTCAACATTCGCCGTCCCGACGACCAGGCAGTCGTTGGGTAAGTAGCGCATGGCTTCGGAAATGCCCCCGCGCCCGAAGAACATCCAAACGATCAATGCCAGCAAGACGACTGCACCAACTCCAGCCCCCACACCGATCACGATGGTTCGGTGTTCCGTGAAAAGTTTCGTCAGGGAAGACGGTTTGGCTGCCAGCCGCGAATATTGCAATGGCTCGGATTCCCATGTAGGTGGATTTGCGGTATCTGGACTCGCCGAGCTTGGACCGGGAGTTATCTGTGATGCAGCGGATGGAGGAGCAGGCGGAAGATTTGGAGCCGCCATCTGCGGTTGAGCCGAAAGCAACGGCACGATCAATGCCGCTCCACAAGTGCAGCGCGCTTGTCGGCCAGCAAATTCGGGTGGGGCTTGATGCTGTTTGCTGCAACTCGGACAGACAAATTGGATCGACATGGTTCTCTCTCGTATAGAAAAACGACAAGGCTTGTGAACATCGTCTCCGATTCTCGTCTCAATGCCGGGGGATGTCAACTAGCCTGTTGTCGCATGAAGAAGCCATTTTGGGCCATTGAACTCAAACCGCGAGCAGTATGGATAAATTTATTTCGACTCCAATTTCAATCCTAGAACACCTGCGAGTTTATCGGCGGTCGCCATGCGGATGTCGCGTTTTCCGGCAAGAAATCGGGTGACGATTATGGGCGAGACACCGGATTCCTTCGCGATTTGATAAAACGACCGACCGCTGGACCGCAACGAGGTTTTGAGCATTTCCGTAAGAGAATTTTCTTCCTTCCTGCGCGGTTTGGAAGCAGGAGGGAATTCGTCTTCGATTTTGCGGCGGATTTCTTTATCGCGGGCGATTTCCTCGGGAGTTAAACGTCGAGATCGGAAAACACGAATTGCTTTAATCGGTTTCATCATAAAACCTAAGGTTCAGGAACTTCAAAAGCGGTAATGACGCGAATTGTATCCGGATCGATTCGGTCGTAAACGACCATGATATACTCATCTACGAGAGTATAACCCCAAACGACTGGCTGGCCCGTGGTCTTACTGATTCCCTCCCGATAAGGGTGGTATAACACGGTTTCCACGTGAGCGATGGTTAATCCATGTTCGGCAATATGCTGGACATTCCCTTCAGGATCATCTTCCATGTCCCAGATGATGTGTAGGAATTGCATCTTGGCAGTCGATGGTCAAAATAAGAGTATTCCAGATAACCCCGTGAATCATATCATATTGACTAATAATAGTCAATTGGTTATTTTAGGTTCCGCGAAAGAATAGCCCCTGCCCCGGAGGGGCGAGTGAGAATAGCCCAGCAATTTATTGCTGGGGAAGAGGATCAGCGAAACCGAAAGTCCCGTGGGGACGATTGAAACTTGAATTTGGGACGGTACCAGCTTCCGCTCAGTCGTCCCCACAGGACTACAAGGTTTCCTGCGCTACGGTAACCCAGCGATAAATCGCTGGGCTATTCTCAATCGTCCCGGGACGGCAAAACCCCTAGCAACTTCTGTAGAACAACGAGGGCTACGCCCTGGGAACCTGCGGAACACCTTGGCTTACGGCTCGATCACTCCACCCTGTGCTTGCTCTGTTTGTCCCGGCTCCGCTTCGGGACTGCGCTCGGGCGGCGCACCGGCTCCGCTCGCCCTGACTTGGCTAGTCCGCCGGAACTTGGGCGACACGGAAGCCCAGGGGGTTGAACCGGTACTCGGGCGTGATCCTGTTACGGTACGCCGACCGGCAGATCCAGGCGAAGTCGTCCCAGCCGCCGCCGCGAAACACGCGGTTCGAGCCCTTTGCGGGACCGCTCGGATCGTCCACTGCTTCTGCCCTATACGCTCCATACCAGTCCTGACACCACTCCCATACGTTCCCGTGCATGTCATACAACCCCCAGGCGTTCGGCTTCTTCACGCCTACAGGATGCGTCTTGCTGCCTGAATTCGTGGTGTACCAGGCGTACTCGCCAAGTTGATTCTCGTAGTCCCCAAAACAGAACTTGTCCGTACTCCCCGCCCGGCAGGCATATTCCCATTGCGCCTCGGTCGGTAATACAAACTCGCCCCCTTGCCTGCCTGCTATCACATTGAGATTGCCAAAAAACTGTTGGCAATCGTCCCAACTGACGTTCTCCACCGGATTCCTCGGACCCTTGTAATCGCTCGGATTGCCGCCCATTGGTGCCTGCCACTGTTCCTGCGTTACCTGGTACTTGCCGAGGTAAAACGGCTTTGTAATGGTCACCTTGTGGACCGGCTTCTCAATGTCGTTGCCCATCATGAACTCGCCAGCCGGAATCAAGACCATTTCCAGCTTGATACCGTTGCCCAAGTCAACCGCAATTTCTTTCTGAACATACGGCTCGGGTTGTATGAAGGAGTTCGGCCGTACATCAGGAGTGAACGAGCGGAACTCGTCGGCACCGGCCACGCCAATCGCCACGACCCAGCTCTCCACTGCCCAACGGGCTAGGTCTTCTACAAGGCCAAAATTCTCATGCAATCGCTTGGTCAACCGCGCAATGATCAGTTCCTTTGGAACCCCGGCGGAAGACTGGCGTAGCTCAGTTCCTGCTCCGTCCCGGATGGCACTCACTAGCGCATTGATTTCCCGTTTATGCTCCCCGCAGACGTCGCGCAGCAGGGCCTCGCAACGCCGCGCGTCGTTGCTGAGATCAAGACCGAAGCGGCCGACCAGTTCCGTCAGCTTGGTGCGCACGATGTCTTGCATGGGCGTTCTTTCAGTCATTTGTCAGTACCGGATTTCGCCTTCCACCTTGCCAAAATGTACTTTTGTCTTGTCGGCCAGACAGACGCTGCGACCTGGACCTAGCTTGTTTCCTGTTATGCGACTGCAGCACTCGCTACGCCATGAGCGGGCGGCGCACCGGCTCCGCTCGCCCTGACTTGACTTGGCTAGTCCGCCGGAACTTGGGCGACACGCAAGCCCAGGAAGCTGCCCCGGTGCCATTTTCCGAGGTCGTTGAGGCACGCCGACTGGCAGTTTCTGCCGACGTCGCCCCAGCTCCCGCCGCGAGACACGCGGTACGATCCCTCTTTATACGTGCCATACCAGTCCTGGCACCACTCCCATACGTTCCCGTGCATGTCATATAGCCCCCAGGCGTTCGGCTTCCTCCCGCCTACAAGATGCGTCTTGTCGTCTGAGTTCGCTCGGTACCAAGCGTACTTGCCAAGTTGTTTTTCGTCGTCCCCAAAACAGAACTTGTCCGTGCTTCCCGCTCGACAGGTATATTCCCATTGTGCCTGCGTTGGCAATACGAACTTACCCCCTCGCCCGCCTGTCTTCGCGTTCAGCTCGACAAGAAACTCCTGGCAATCGTCCCAACTGACGTTCTCCACCGGATTCCTTGGACCCTTGTAATGGCTCGGATTGCCGCCCATGACCGCCTTCCACTGTTCCTGCGTTACCTCGTACGCGCCAGCACCCGACAAACGCGAAACCCCGTATTTTGCGGTTTTCGGCCGCCGATTTACTGGCCGTGGGGGAAGAGGTACAATAACAAAATACCGGCCGGCCCCAAGCGATAGCTACGCGACGGGCTTTGCGGCTGGCGGGTGCCGTGGTCCTCATCCTTCCACGAACCCCGCCGGCCGGGCTGGCTTAACAGAAGGATGAGATTCATGGAAACGCCCGAAAAAAACATTCCCGAGAGTATCTATTGGTGCCATCAACACGCGATTGAGACGCTAGAATTTTTGGCGTCACTCGTCGGCCAATGCGACCCAAAGATGGTTTGGTCGATGAAGAACATCGGCGGCAGATACTATCAAAAACGCGATTGCGGCAATATCGGGAAGGCCATTGCCTATTTCCGAAACGAATATCTTGAATGGAGCGAGTACAGGGATGTAATCCCCTGCTTTTCTTCCGTCTGCAATTCGCCGATCAAGTTGCTGTTTATCATTGAGCCGAGCGCACACGCCGTTCTTGATCAACTTGCCCGTACCGTCCTGAATCGGATATGGGGGCGGATATTCCCGAGGCGGCCCGAAGAGGGGATAAAGAAAACCCCAGAGGAAAACCTTTGGCCGGTTACGACCTCAGAAATGTTAAAGGAAGCCGATCTTGACCAAATGGCGGACGCGGTTCGGATTTATACCAAGGATCGCGAGGCAGACGGCCCGCTCGATATGGACTGCATTGAGTGGCTCAGCGCGGCAATTCAACAGGAATACGCCCGCCTAATCCAGACCTTACCTAATTCAGAAGAGCAGCCAGCCAGCACGGCCGCACCGCAGACGCCGGTTGCCATCGGGAAGAACAGTGGAAAACTCAAAACCAACGACCTAATGATTTTGACGCTCGAAAAAACGCCGGAGGCGGCCAACTGGTCGATCAGCCAATGGGAAACAAACATTAAACGCAGTCGGGCAGCGATCCATGCTACCCAACAGTGGGAGCGACTTGCGGCAGTCCACAAGGTTGCCAAGGTAGAGCGAGCCTTACAGCAAGACCGCTTGAGGGGAATGAATAAGAGGGGCATGGACGGCGGCAAAATAGACCGCAGACACCAAGGGCAAAACATCGACTAAGACCCGAACAAAACCCGAACGAACGCGCAAAAACCCGAACAGACGCGTAAAATTCCGAAAATTATTTTAGGGCCGTTTTCCCCGCGAAAACGGCCCTTTTCTTTTGCTTTCCGCGACACGGACGCGGACTTTTCACCCCAAAACCCGAACGAACGCGGGAGCTAAAAGGCCCCGTATTTTGTTGGAGGTGAAATGCAAGCGATCGACAAGACCCAAACCCCCGCCGCACTCGTCAGCGTAGCCCGTGCCGCGCATCGGATAAACGACCGCGAGTTAGAGCGAGCCGCCAAAAAGCTTCTGCTTGAGGAATTCGGTATTCGCATCATCTTCCAGCGAGATCAGGTCACCACCATCGCGGAGCCGGCCCGATGATCGCGCCCGCCAGCCCCCGCCGCGTCACCCTTGACCCCGTGGTCTGTTACCGCGTGGCCATCGACGCCGAGCCGAGTAACTGCATACCGGCACTGGCCGCCGTGCTTATCTCGCAGTGGCGCGAGAAGAAAGCCGAGGACCGCGCCGCAGCGGAAGCAGCCGGCAAAACACAGGAACCCCACCCCTAGCGCATAAATTCAGCCGGCCGCCACCCAAAGCAAACCGGCTGAATTATGGAGAAAACCGACAGTGAATTGTCTCACAAAACCAGAGAAAAAGCAACCGCCCACCCTCGCGCCCACGACGTTTTCCACCTCGCGCTTAGCCGACTTTTGCAGCGAAAAGGAGCTTGTCAAGCAGACTGGCCACGCCCGCAGCGAGTGGCCGCTCGTCATTCTCAAAGAACTAGTCGATAACTCCCACGACGCTTGCGAAGAGGCCGGCACCGCGCCAGTGATCAGCGTCACTGTGGACGACAGCGGGATCGAGATCAGCGACAACGGCCCCGGCATCCCCGCGAAGACGGTCGAAAGCTTGGTCGACTTCTCGACCCGCACAAGCAGTCGGGAGGCTTACGTAATTCCGGCCCGCGGCGCACAGGGAAACGCGCTGCAAACACTTCTGGCAATGTCTTACGTTCTTGACGGCAACCTTGGCCGGGTGGACATTACCGCCCAGGGCCTGCGGCACGAGATAAGTTTCCGAATTGACCCGATCCGGCAGATTCCGGCCATAACGCATACCGCCCATCCCGTCGAAATTGTAAAAATCGGGACTTCTGTAAAAGTATGGTGGCCGCCGGTATCCATGGATACCCTCAGAGACTCAGGGAGCGAATTCTTACAAAACGCCCTCGCCTTCACTTGGTTAAATCCGCATCTTACGATTACCGTTCACTGGTTTGGCGTGGGGATCAGCGATTCGGCCACAGACCCCGCCTGGACGAAGTGGAAGCCATCCGATCCGACTTCACCCCACTGGTACAGCCACGAGGCTTTTAATCGGCTAGTAGGTGCCTACATCGCACAGGGCCAGGACGACGGCACCGAAAGAAGCGTCAGGGAGTTTATCAGCGAGTTTCGCGGCCTCAGTGGTTCAGCCAAGCAGAAGATCGTCCTCGATAAAACCGGTTTGGCCCGCACCAATCTTTCCGCGCTGGTCGATGACAACGGACTGCGCCACGAGGTGGTAGACAAACTTTTGGCCGCATGCCAGGAGAACAGCACGGCGGTTAAGCCAGCCGCGCTAGGAATCATCGGGGAGGCCCATATCAAGGAACGCTTCGGAATATGCGATTCTCAGCTAGAGGAAAGCTATTTTGAGTATCGAAGAGTTGCCACGATGGACGGCGATCTGCCCGTGGTGGTCGAAGTCGCCTTTGCTTTTAATCCAGATTCAGACGCCAATCGGAAAATTATCTTTGGTGTGAACTGGTCAGCCGGAATTATCAATCCGTTCCGCCAACTGAATTACAGCAGCCTCGACGAACTGCTTGGGGAACAGAAGGCCGGCCAGGATGAACCGGTCACGATTCTCGTACACGTGGCGAGGCCTGGTATCCAGCATAAAGACCGTGGAAAATCAGCGGTCTCTCTCAGCTACGCACTAGCCAACGTCATTGATGATTGTGTTACCAGAGTTACGGCGCGCTGGTGCAAAATCCGCAAGGCGGAAGAACGCCAAGAGGCTAAACGCTGGCAGCGGAAGGAGCTTCTCTCCAAATCGCGGAAGAGCAAGAAGGCATCCTTGCAGGAGGCCGTCTTCAGTGTGATTCCCGAGGCCAGCAAGGCCACATCGGGCGACGGTCGATATGAGTTTCCCAAGCGGAACCTTTACTACACGACCCGAGAGATGGTCCAGAGCGTCACCGCCGAGAAATTGGAATGGGCCTGGTTTCAAACGATCGTAACAAAATTTGAGCAGGAGCGCGGCGCGATCCACGGTATGTATTGCGATCCACGTGGTTATCTAATCGAGCCGCACACCGGCAATGTAATCCCACTTGGAACCCGCGAAGTTGACGCCTACACCATCCCCTACCATTTATTCAACAAGATTCTATACATCGAAAAGAAGGGACTCCACCCACTATTCCGCGAGGCCAAACTGGCCGAGAAATACGATCTCGCGATTATCTGCGCCGAGGGGTACGCATGCAAAGCAGCCAAGGTACTGTTGACCGCGGCAAAGGCTCAGAGCATGACGTTGATGTCGCTACATGACGCCGATCCGGCTGGCTATAACATCGCCCGCACGCTCCGCGAGGCCACGGCCACTTGCCCCGATTACAAGATGGACGTGATCGACATCGGCCTGCAACTGGATGAGGCACTCGCAATGGGTCTGCAAACGGAGTTTTTCTATCGGAAGAACGCTCTTCCATCCGCGATCAAGATGAGCGAAGCAGAGCGCAAATACTTCACCGGCGAGGAAGTTTCCTTAGATGGCAAGCGCAGGTGGAAGGCCCAGCGGATCGAGTTGAACGCGCTGGCCAAAGACCCCGATCGGTTCATTGCGTGGATCGAAGGCAAGTTGCAGGGCCTGGGGCTTGCCAAGAAGCTACTTCCACCGCCGGCGGTTATCAAACAGACGGCAGAGCAGCACCGCGATCAGGCATTGCTCGATTCCGCTACCGAGCATCTCTTTGAGATCCTCGACGTATCGGGCATGGCCGCCAAGATGGTCAGCAAGGTCAAACTCTCGGTCACGAACATCCCCGGCGAACTGAAAAAATGGGCGAAGGAGTTACCACCGGATTCCTGGAAAAATCACGTTAGCTGGTTGGTCGATCAGAAGATTGCTTCCGTTGACGACGTGCTCGCTCAGTTGGCTCAGGATGCAGTTGAGAGCATCGGGGGGGCCAGCGCATGAACGCCATTTACCCCCAAGGCCGAAAATTCTTCGCCCACCGATATTGCCGTCTGTTGGCTAAGACTTGCGCGGCGCAGGAGATCGGGCACATTGCGGCACTGCTTTGCACGTACATTGTCCACCTCGAAGACTCCACCCACTACACCAAGCCGATTTCCTTTTATAACGACCAGCTTCTGCCGCTTCTCGCGATCAATAAATGGAAGTCACTCGACAGGGCGCGAAGTAAAGCCGTCGCAGCCGGCTGGCTCGAATATGTTCCAGGCCGCAGCGGTTCACACGAAGCCGGACTTTATTGGACCGTCATTCCAGACCGGTTTATCAATTTGCCGGATACCGATTGTTCGGCCACCGGCGACGACGACACGCAACAACCCCCCAAAGACCGTATCCGCCAAACGGATAACGCTAACGGGTTGCCGTATCCGCGAAAGGGATACGCTGGGGGTGTCGCTGGGGGTGTCGCTGGGGGTGAACTACCATCCCTATCCCTAACCCTAAATACAAAGAGCCGCAAGCGGCCCGTGTTTGTCCAGCCTTCGGAAGAGGAAGTACAAGCCTACTGGACTCAAAAGAAACTCCAAGGCGATCCAGACGAGTATCGTGACCACTACCAAGCCAATGGATGGACCCAGGGCAAGGGCAAGCCGTTGACGGACTGGAAAGCCGCAGCCAATAACTGGTCACGACGGCAAAGCCAGTTTTCCCGCAATGACTCAGCCTCCCCCGATTCCCAAACCCAACCGGATGATTACGCATGAACCCAAACAGCGAGGTATTGGATCAGCTTCCACCCAATGACACCGAGGCGGAAGGAAAACTACTCGGCGCGCTCCTCCTCGATCCGCGCCGCCTGGAAGAGATCAGCTTGGAGCCAAACGAGTTTTATGGCGGTCTCCATGCCAACGTCTTCCGCGTGATCCAGCGGGTTTACATGGCCCGGCCGGATTCCGACGCAGCGCACGCCGTGGCGCAAGCCCTGCAATCCGACGAAAAACTTTGGAAGGAGCTTGGCAACGGCGCGTTATTCGTCGAATGGGTTCAGCGGGCTACCGTCACCAAGGCACCGTACTACGCCGGACGCATCCACAAGGCCGCGCAGCATCGGACAATGATTCAAGCCGCCAATGCAATGCTCCAACGTGCTTACGACATGGAGGAGGACCAAGGCGACCTGCTTTCGGATTGCGAACGGATTTTATCGACTCTCAGCACTGGATCAGCTTCCACAGACCCGGCCGCCATTGCCGACGCCGTAATGGAATCCATGCAGATGATCGAAGACATCTGCACCCGCAAAGACCGCGCTGGAATTCTTACCGGAATGTATGCGTATGATCGCGACCTCGGCGGGCTACACCCAGGAGAGCTTACGACTCTTGCAGCACGACCAGGACAGGGCAAGTCGGCCACCATGGGCCAATGGGCTTTCCACGTCGCGGAATCAGGAAAACGGGTCTACATGGCCAGCATTGAAATGAGCCGCACGGACTTAGCCACCCGGCAATTATGTGCAGTTTCAGGAGTATCTAATCAGAAAATACGCACCGGCAGTATCGACCAGTCAGACATCGGATTATTGGTTGACGCGGCGGAAATCGTCAGCCGCGGAAATCTCGTCATTCACGATTACCCGAGGCTCAATCCTTTCGAGATTCGCCGCGCAGCACGGCGCGAGAAGGCGGAGATCATTTTCATCGACTA